>Ga0316204_10003338_pt1 | contig 32500 bp, 34 predicted proteins | sample 6monrhotite_MG_2_FD_205661 | JGI IMG/M metagenome (GOLD analysis project Ga0316204, IMG submission 205661) | Microbial mat bacterial communities from mineral coupon in-situ incubated in ocean water Damariscotta River, Maine, United States -... | ecosystem: Environmental > Aquatic > Marine >... | reverse complement strand
GGCCATTCATAGATCGTCCGCCAGAAGCAGGTTCTGCTTTTACATCAGTATGTGCGTAGAGTTGGGCGAAGTATTCCTGGAGGGTGAGTTGACCAATGGCCAGCATGAAAGTTTGGTCGCGGTAGTAACCTGAACGAAAATCGCCATTTCTGAACACCTTGGCCATGGCCAATTGCGCCACTTCCTTACCATCACCAAAGATGCCGAATTTGGCCTTGCCCATGAAAACTTCCTTGCGGCCCATGAGGCTAGCCTCACGGCTTTCACAAGCCAACCTGAAGTCGTTCAGTGCTTCTTCAATACTCAAATCCGTCTTCTTTACTGTTTTAGTAACTCCCACGTGCATGTAGATTTTCGTTTTCGACCAAGCCCCATTCTTCCAATGGAATACAAAAGTACGAAAAATTCAGAGCAAATCAAATTTGGTCAAGTCGCCATATTTTGATGGTTTATGAAATTTTCTAAAAACCAAACAAGTAATTACAATTTTATATTTTGCATAACTTCACAAAACCAAATATTATATATCTCATATCAAGCCATAGAGAACATTATTTTTTGTTTACAAGCCACCGCCCTAGAAACTGCATCTTCTCATACTCTATCGCTTTTTTTTCTTAGTAGTGCAAACGTTTGTTGTTCCGCTTGCTATATTTGCCGCGAAATCTAAATTTTAAGAGCATGATCATTGGTGTACCTAAAGAAATTAAGAACAATGAGAACCGTGTAGCGGCTACTCCTTCGGGAGTGAGCGAGCTCACCAAAAGGGGACATGAAGTATATGTACAATCTACGGCTGGTGAAGGCAGTGGCTTTTCTGACGAGTCTTATGAAAAGGCCGGAGCTAAGATATTGCCTACCATAGAAGATACTTATGCCATTGCAGAAATGATCATGAAGGTAAAAGAGCCAATTGAGCCCGAATACAATCTGATCAAAGAAGACCAGCTTCTGTTTACTTATTTCCATTTTGCTTCATACGAGCCATTGACGAAAGCCATGGTGGCCAACAAAAGCGTTTGCCTGGCCTACGAAACCGTAGAGAAGCCAGACAGAAGCTTGCCTCTTTTGGTGCCCATGTCTGAAGTAGCCGGACGCATGGCCACACAGAAAGGTGCTAACTATCTGGAAAAACCATTGGGAGGCAGAGGTATTCTGTTAGGTGGTGTTCCTGGCACTCTACCTGCCAAAGTACTCGTTTTAGGAGGTGGTATTGTAGGAACTCAAGCCGCTAAAATGGCCGCAGGCCTGGGTGCTGATGTTACTATCATGGACATCAACCTGAACAGACTGCGTGAGTTGGACGACATTATGCCAGCCAACGTGAACACGATGATGTCTAACGATTACAACATTCGTGAAATGATGACACAGTCTGACCTCATCATTGGCGCTGTATTAATTCCAGGTGCCAAGGCCCCTCACCTCATCACTCGTGACATGCTCAAAGAAATGAAGCCAGGCACTGTACTGGTAGATGTAGCAGTAGACCAGGGTGGATGTATTGAAACTTGCAAGCCTACCACTCACCAGGACCCCACGTTTGTGATTGATGATGTATTGCACTATTGCGTAGCCAACATGCCAGGAGCCGTACCTTACACCTCTACTCTAGCCCTTACCAATGCCACATTGCCTTATGCCATTCAGCTGGCCAACAAGGGTTGGAAAAAAGCCTGTGAAGAAAACAAGGAGCTGGAACCTGGCTTGAACGTGATCAAAGGAGACGTAGTTTACAAAGCTGTGGCTGAGGCTTTCGACCTGCCATACGTGCCCGTAAGTAAATACCTGGACTAAGCAGATATAAAAGATAGAAAGAGCCGAATAGCATTGCTGTTCGGCTTTTTTATTGCCCTCATTTTTTGATTGTCTGAAAAGCCTATCTTTGGCCTCAAATTTCAGAAGCTATGAAAGGAGTTGCTTTGATCACAGGTGCCGCCAATGGCATTGGGTTTGAGTTTGCTAAAATTGCTTTGCGTGAGGGCTATGGCCTAGCATTGGTAGATGTGAATGCTGAAGGTCTTGCCAAAAGATCAAAGGAACTTGGCGATAAGGGTACTGCACAAATAGAAACACTGGCCATTGACCTGGCCAAGAATGGTGCTGCTGCTGAAATAATGGATTGGCTTAATGACAAAAACCTGGAGGTGGCCATCTTATTCAACAATGCTGGCTTTGGCAATTTTGGCTATTTCAAGGAGACTAATTGGGAAAAAGACGAGGCCATGCTGAAGGTTCACATGGTAACCTCCTCGCATTTGATAAAACTGCTGCTTCCCGGAATGTTGGAACGCAAACAGGGCATGATTCTTAACAATGCCTCTGTGGCCGCATTTGTACCCGGCCCATTAATGTCTACCTACCATGCTTCTAAGGCTTACCTTCTTTACTTCACCCAGGCCCTGGCCAATGAGATGAAAGGTACCGGGGTAACCGCTACCGTACTTTGCCCTGGCATGACCAAAACAGGTTTTGCCAAAGCCAATGGTAATGACGACCCGAATATCAAATTCAACATTGCCTCTGCAGAAGGTGTAGCCCAATATGCCTATGACCAAATGGTGCGCGGAAAAGTGGTGGCAGTGCCGGGTTTTTTCAACAAGCTGAGCGCCTTTCTACCCCGCTTCCTTACGCGGAACAGGGTAACCACTATGGTAGGAAATATTCAAAGAAAGAATCACGCTAAGCGCACAGACGGAGCCCAACTGGCCAAGTAGAGCTGTTGCCACTAAGCCGTAGCATTGTAAACATTCTCCTCCCACTCCTTCAACTTAGGATTCATCCATTTAAACCAAAGTGGAGGCACAGAAGCCATCATGATCATGGCCGGGTAGCCAGAGGGCAGCTGAGGCGACTCATCATAATGCTTTAAAACCTGGTAACGCTTGATGGCATTGGCATGATGGTCTGAATGGCGCTGTAGCTGAAATAGAAAGAAGTTACTGAGTCTGTGATTTGAATTCCATGAGTGCATGGGCGTAACCCGCTCATACTTACCGGGGGCAATCTCTTTCCTCACAATGCCATAGTGTTCCACATAATTCACGATTTCCAGCAGACTGAATCCTATCACACTTTGCACAAAAAAGAAAACAGGCACTTGCCATACAATTTCTCCTTGCCAAAAACTCATACCGGCCGTTAAAGCGGCACAAAACAAAAGTGGCAAAAGTGTGTACCAGATCATTTCGTTATGGTAGCTAAAAAACGCTTTGCCTTTTCTTTCCAGTCTACTTCTCTCCAATTTCCAGGCACTGGCATAACCCGTAAAAACAGATCTGAACCAAAAGGCATAGAAGTTTTCACCTTTTCGGCTGGTAGCGGGGTCACGTGGAGTGGCCACATAGACATGATGCCCCTTATTATGCTCAATATAGAAATGCATGTAGCACACAGTCATGAGAATGAGACGAGCATAAAAGCGTTCGATTTTCGACTTTTTATGTCCCAGCTCATGTGCTACCGTGATGCCAATACCTCCAGTGACCAATGCAAAACTAAATACGAAGCCTATCCACTCAACAGTGGTAAGCGTACTGGTACTGATTACCCATACACCCCAAAGGATGAAAAGGAATTGGAAAACAGCCCACATGTAAGTGATAAGTCGATAATAGAACCTCTCTGACACCACCCTTGCCTCTTGGTCATCCATATTTTCCGGATCTTTCCCTATGAAGGAATCGGCCAGAGGGATGAGAAAAAAGACAAAAATTGCTGTCATAAAATTCCAGACACCTCCCAGGTAAAAACCTAGAATAACCAGACTTGGGATGATGAAAGCGGTGAGAAAACCTATTCGCTTGAGCAAACTCATGTAGGGAATTTACAAAAATGAATCGATCACTTCAAATCGGCATAAGCAGGCATATGATCCAGAAATTCGATTGTTCCGGTGGTAGCCTCATAGCGACAGACATAATGTACCATGCCATTGGTACAGACGAGTATTTGAGCTTGTAGTGTCTTGTTGTAAACACTAGCCTGGTCAAAGGTAGCCTGGTTGATGGGCACATGAGCAGCCTTGCATTCGACCAAAACCAACGGTTTCAATTCCTGATCATAAATGAGTACATCGGTGCGTTTGGCTTTTTGGTTGTACTGTGTACCACTTTCTACCCTAAAGAGCGAGGCAGGATAGCCCAACTGGCTAGTGAGGTAGTTAATAAAGTGCTGCCTCACCCATTCTTCAGGTGTGAGTACGATGAACTTCTTCCTGATGGGATCAAAAATCGCTAACTTGCCGCGCCTTTGCTCAATGCGATATAAATATGTCGGCAGGTTGAGTTCGTCCATTGGACAAAAATAGAGATTAACCCACAACTGAAGTATAATAAATGAAAACCAAAGGAGAAATTGTAGAGAACTGGCTACCACGTTACACTGGAGTGGCCCTGGAAGATTTTGGAGATTACATTCTGCTCACCAACTTTATCGGTTATGTGAAGATGTTTGCAGAGAAGTTTGATGTAGAAGTTCAGGGCTATAACAAGCCCATGCAGTCGGCCACGGCTGACGGTATCACCATGATCAACTTTGGCATGGGAAGCGCCATGGCAGCCACCGTTATGGACCTGCTTTCTTCCATCAATCCCAAAGCCGTTCTTTTCCTTGGTAAGTGTGGTGGTTTGAAGAAGAAAACTAAACTGGGAGACCTGATTCTTCCCATTGCTGCCATTCGTGGCGAAGGTACCAGCAATGACTATATACCTGCAGAAGTACCCGCACTCCCCTCTTTCCGCCTGCAGCGTGCAGTCTCTTCCATGATTAAGAAGCACGAGCGCGACTATTGGACTGGAACTTGCTACACCACCAACCGTAGAGTTTGGGAGCACGACAAGGCCTTTAAAAAGTATTTGCGCAAGATCAGAGCCATGGCAGTAGACATGGAGACTGCTACACTCTTTACCGTAGCCTTTGTGAATGAAATTCCACACGGAGCACTGCTATTGGTTTCAGATAATCCAATGACTCCTGAAGGTGTAAAAACCGAGGCCAGTGACGAAAAGGTAACGGGCGATTATGTAACCGCTCATCTTGATATCGGTATTGATTCTCTTCGCGAACTACGAGATTCGGGTGATTCTGTGAAACACCTCAGGTTTGAGTAATAACCCTTTTCGAAATGCTTAAAAAGTTATGTTTGGTACTGCTTTCAACAGCGGTACTCTGGTCTTGTGGTGGCAAAACCGAGGCCGACCTGATCATTCACAATGCCAAAGTTTATACCGTTGATTCGGATTTTTCGATGGCCAGTGCCTTTGCCGTGAAAGACGGCAAGTTCATTGGCGTAGGCAGTGATGATGAGGTGCTGGAAAAGTTTACTTCTAAAGAAGTAATCAACCTGGAAGGTGACCCAGTATACCCAGGTCTGTTCGATGCACATGCTCACTTTTACCGCTATGGACTTGGTTTGAAAAACGCCAATCTGGTAGGCACCAAATCTTTTGATGAGGTATTAGCCCTGCTACAGGCACATAGGGAAAAATTCCCTGATGAAGAGTGGCTACTTGGCGGTGGCTGGGATCAGAATGACTGGGAAGACCAAACTTTCCCTACCAAAGAAAAACTGGATGAGATGTTCCCCGATGTGCCTGTGCTCATTACACGCATTGATGCCCACGCAGCATTGACCAACTCAGCAGCCATGGGACAAAGCGAGATTTTTGCTAAAACCAAAGAGGTAAGTGGAGGCAAAATCTACTTTGATGATCATGGTGAGGCCACTGGCCTGTTGGTAGACAATGCCATACAGCTCATAGCCCGATACATTCCAGAACAAACAGAAGCGGACCGGGTAGACGCCCTTATTCGTGCTCAGGAAAATTGCTTTGCAGTAGGTTTGACGAGTATAGTAGATGCTGGACTTGATGTGAATACCATCAACCTGATTGACTCACTCAACCAAACAGGTGCACTTAAAATGAGGCTCTATGTGATGGTGGCACCATCTGATGAAAGTGTGGCTTACTTTAAGGGCAGGGGTAAAATCAAAACGGACTTTTTGAACGTAAGGTCGTTCAAGGTATATGGCGATGGAGCCCTGGGTTCCAGAGGAGCTAATTTACTCAAGCCCTATGCCGATGATCCACACAATCATGGTTTTTTACTTCAGGACCCCGCCTTCTACGATAGCCTGGCGGGTGTCATTTACGATATGGACTTTCAGATGAACACACATGCAATTGGAGACTCTACCAACCGCACCATGCTGGACATCTACGGCAAATACCTGGGTGAAGACAATGACCTTCGCTGGAAAATTGAGCACGCACAGGTGGTGAGCCTTGAAGATGTAGAGAAGTTTGGCAAGTACAACATTGTGCCCTCTGTGCAGCCTACCCATGCTACTTCAGACATGTACTGGGCTGGTGACAGATTGGGTGAACCCCGAGTAAAAACCGCATACACTTTTAAAGACTTACTGGATCAGAATGGCTACCTGGCACTTGGCAGCGACTTCCCTGTCGAAGACATCAACCCTATGTATGGCTTTCATGCAGCCGTTGCCAGGCAAGATTCAGAAAACTGGCCAGAAGGTGGCTGGCAGTCTGAAAATAAAATTAGCAGAGAAGCTGCCTTGCGTGGCATGACCATTTGGGCTGCCTATTCTAATTTTGAAGAAAATGAGAAGGGCAGTATTGAGGTAGGCAAACTGGCCGACTTTGTAATGAGCGAAAAAGACATGATGACAGCCCCTGATGCTGAGCTAAGAAACCTGAAGATCACAGCTACCTACCTGGGTGGCAAGCGAGTTTTCTAGGTGCTCGCAAAAGGTATTGAATAAAAAAAGGAGCTCGTGAGCTCCTTTTTTTATGTGTGAATTTCTTAGTACTAGTGCTCTACCATGAGCTTGAGCGTATACCGGTTATTGTCAGTATATATTCTGAGCAGGTACAGCCCCTCTTTCATTTCACTTACATCAATTGGTTCTAGCTGACCATTTTTCAGTGTATGCCTCATTACACGGTTGCCACTGGCATCGTGGATGCTGATCTCACGTGGAGTGCCGGGTATTTCTCCTGAAAAATTGATGATGGACGATGACGGGTTAGGGTAGTAAGAAAAGCCAGGCAAGTCATCATGTGTACCCGTTACCAGTTCCTCATAGGCATTGATGATGTCGCCAAAACCTTCAGATTTTCTTACTGAGGTATATACTCTGAATTCGCCCGCTCGCAAGTCCACATCGTGGTTGGTGCTGGCAGCTGTGAATGAATCTCCGGTAAGGTAGTCGTGCCACTCTCCAGCCATGGTCAGGTCTGCATTGACCGTTGTAGCAGACAAGCCATAATTACCTACTACCACTACATCAAAGTCAGGGCCATCGATCTTAATTCTTCTAACAGCACCTCCCAGGCTGGTGGTATATACCGCATCGCCAAAGTTGCTCACATTGTCGGTGCGCAGGTTAATCAGGGCTGAAAAAGCAGCATACACTTTTTGTCGTTCTTCATCGGCATAATAGCCATTGCCTGAAGTTCCCCAAACTAAGGGCTTGTTACCTGTTCTACCGCCCTGGTTAATATCAATGTCGTAACCCAGCTCACCAAACTGCCATAGCATTTTAGGACCTGGCAACAGGTAGATGAAAGCCGCGTTCATCTTAAGTCTATCCAGAGCTGTGTTCAGGTTTCTGGTACTATAACCCCCCCCCGACTGACCTGTAAGCAACACTTCGTAGATCTGACGCTGTTCGTCATGGCTCTCCATGTAGCTAACGTGTGTCGTAGCCCTGGCACCAAAGAAGTCTTCATTCAAATTAGCGCCTAAAGCCTGATAATAGTTATAGACCATATTTCTCCAGGGCACCATGCCCATTTGCGAGAGTTCATCTTCTTCAGCACTATCGGCAAAATGCTCCAGTATAACATAGGCATCTTCGTCTACCGTCCATATCTCGTTTGCCATGCGTTCCAGCAGGTCAATTCTTGACTGGTCATATCGAGACCAAAGGCCCACATCCGAATTGAAGGTTTGAGTAAAGCCTTTTGAAAGATCGAAACGATAGCCGTCAAAATGGTATTCCTGGATCCAGTAGGCATTCACAGAGTCGACCATGTCTTGGGTGTAGGTGCTTTGATGATTGAAATCGAAGCCTACATTGAAAGGGTGCGTGGCATCGCGGTTGAACCAGGGGCTGTCTGCGGATGGCTTATTATTATTAGCATCCCAGTACATGCGCACATTAGGGTTGAGGCCAAAGGCGTGGTTGAGTACCATGTCTAGAATCACTGCTATACCTCGCTGGTGACAGGCCTGGATAAAGTTTTTCAGATCGTCCTTAGTGCCATAGTATTTATCTGGGGCGAAGAAATACATTGGGTTATAGCCCCAACTTTCGTTCCCTTCAAATTCCATAATCGGCATGAGCTCAATGGCGTTCACTCCCAGGTTGGCAATGTAATCGAGCGTATCGATCATGTCTTTATAATCGTGTGAGCCAATGAAGTCTCTTACCAGCAGCTCGTACACCACCAGGTCTTCTTCATCAGGGCGCTGCCAACCGTCCTCTGAGGCATCCCAATCAAATGGCGTTTGTCCCGTTTCAAAAGTAGTGGCAATGGCCAGATCTTGTCGGTTGTAAACAGGCACGGCATTGTGCACTGAGGCATCAATAAATTCGTCATTCCAGGGGTCGGCCACTTTGTCGGCATAGGGGTCGCCAATAGTAATAGTACCTTCTACCCAATATTGAAAGACATATTCCTGACTGGCGGTAAGTCCATCCAATTCTATCCAGAACAACTCACCATCTGGGGTGCGTTTCATCAAGTAGTCTGAGCTGATTTGCCAGTCGTTAAAATCACCCACCGCGTAAACAAATTCTTTCCCCGGGGCCTCTAATACCAAAGTCACTTTGGTAAGGTCCTCATGGTAATTGATGCCTTTTTTTACGCCTGAAGGCAATGCAGCTTCTTCAGTAACCCCCACTACATTCAACTTAAAGACTTGAGTAGTCTCTACATCCTGACCATTTATAGTGGCCGTTATTTTCAGTTCACCATCTATATCACCTGTAGGTGAAAAGGTGTAGTCGATGCTGGTACCAGATGTGACCGTGTTCTTCTCTTCAAAACCATTTCCCTCATCCAGCAAAATGCTCATGGTAGTTACGGCTGCCGATGCTGAGGCAGAGATAGTATACGGTTCGTTGACTTCGGTAAAAAAGACTTCAGATGATGGGTTCTCTATGCTCACGAACTCGCCAAAATTCAGGTCCATATAGATATCCCCATTACTGGTTACCACTCCCCCATTGATGTTACCAGGGGTACCTGCCCCTTTGGAAGAGCCATCGGCATTTCTAAAGACCATAGACAGGCGAAAGATGTTGGTACCGGTAGGCACACCATAGTATTCTCTGGCGGTGGGTGAAAGTGTGATCTCCCACTTATTAGATTCGCCTGATACCTGGGTCATGAGGCCCACACCATTGTCTTGCCCCCAATCACCCACTACATAGGTCCATTCGGTACCATTGGGGCCATCGGTAACCACACCACCATGCATGTACACCTTACTGGCTCCCACCAGGCCAGCATCACCTTGAGTAGCATCAAATATTATTTTGATTTCATCCTCACCACTCACTTCAGAGGGTTCCAGCGTCACTATTTGCGCGTTGACGCTAATGGTTGCTAACAAGACGATTATACTAAGTAGAAGTCTTTTCATAGTTTGTGTCTTAAGAGACAAAAAAAGCCCAATATAATGGGCTCTTCTTGTGTACGTTTTTTGCTTTACTGTTTGTCAAAATTGTAACTACCATTTTTCAAATCGAATGTCACAATATAAGTACCTGTATCGGCCATTGGGATGTTAGCACAGAGCTGGGTCCCGATTCCTGAAGGAAAAACTTTAGGTCCCAATGGACTACCCAATTGTCATCAGCTCTAAACTTCGCTACTAAATATACAGTAATCTCAGCCAGATCGTCAGTACCGCAGTAAAGGTGTAAACTAAATTTTTCATGCTCTATTAAAATGTTGTCTACTCAAACGCGGAGAAAATCGATTGCCTGAATCGATTCATATTTACGCCCCATCTGGGCATTTTTACTATCAATTATAGTCATAAATCGATGCTTAGCCAGATTTTCAATGGCTTAATTTATTGCAAACGTTTGCGCAAAATGCAGTGAATACGTGTCGCTAAATGAACGGTAAGTACAACTCAGTTTTTTACCTGAATGATCACCTTTCTGAGCAGGATAATACCGAGGATAAAAAACACTGCCAGGGCCAGGGCGCTGTTTCGCATACTGCCCGTAAGGTGATCGATGAGACCATAAGCCAGAGTACCCATTACGATAGACACATTAAAAGTGACATCGTAAAAGCTAAAGTACGAAGCATGGTCTATGGTATTGGCTGGAATGAGCTTTGAATAGGTAGCCCGTGACAGCGCCTGGATGCCTCCCATGATCAAGCCCACAACAAAAGCGAGGCCGTAAAACTGGACTTCTGTTTGGACCAGATAAGCTGAGATGCACACCCCTATCCAGATGATGATCATGATGGACAATGAATACACATTGCCACGTTTTTCAGAAATACGGGCAAAAAGATAAGCCCCACCAATGGCCACAATTTGAATGATGAGTACGGTAATGATCAAAGCCATGGTATCTAGCTGCAGCTCGTTAGTACCAAACAAAGTGGCCAGGTACATCACTGCCTGCACTCCACCATTGTAGAAGAAGAAGGCCAATAAAAAACGCTTTAATTGCGGGAGCTCCTTCAGGCTATGGTACACCTTCATTATCTCTTCATAGCCCTTGCTAAAATAATTGCCCGTTGCTTTTCTTTTGTACACATTATCAGGCAATCTCTTGAATGGGATTTGTGCAAAGCCAGCCCACCAAACTGCTACGGTAATAAAAGAGATTTTAGCAGGTAAAGCGCCTTTTTCCAAACCAAAAAACTCCGGTTTCTCAATCATCACCAGGTTGAAGATCAACAGCAGTACGCTGCCCACATAACCATATGAGTAGCCCTTGGCACTTAAGCGATCATAGCGATCGGGACTGGCGATTTCAGGAAGGTAGGCATCGTAAAACACCAGACTACCAGAATAGCCAATGCTAGCCAGAATAGCCATGAGCATGCCATATTCAATATTATCTCCTTCAAAGAAAAACAGGCCGGCACAAGACAATGCACCCAGGTAGGCAAATACCTTTAAAAAGAACTTCTTCCTTCCTCCATAATCGGCAATACCAGTAAGCAAGGGTAAAATAAGCGCGGTAAAAAGAAAAGAGAATGACAAGGCATAGGAGTACAATGCCGTATTGGGCAGCTGCCAACCAAAGAAATCTACAATGTTTGACCCATCGGCACCTTTGGTCACCGACTCGTAATAGATAGGAAATACGGCTGTGGTGATGGTGAGCGAGTATACTGAATTGGCCCAGTCGTACATACACCAGGCCTTGGTGATTTGTTTGTTGTTTAGTTCAGGTTTGGTCATATGCCCAGCTAAAAGCATCGAATATAACCATTATTCAGCGGCTATCATTCTTGTTTTTTTGGCGACTGATAGATGATTTTCCGAGCATCTACTTTTCTTAGTTCGGCCTGAATGTCAATGACCAACCCCATTCGCACATCCTTGTCAACTTTGAGGGAAATGGTGAGTTGCTTCTTCTCCGACTCTTCCAGATTAGACCTCACTTCCCTTATCCAGGTTCCTAACCTCTCTAGCTTAATATAAGTGCCATCGGCCTGTATCAGAGGTTCAGTGCCCAGCATGGCCGATTTCGGTTTGCCCACATAAATGTTAACGATAAGGTCTTTTCTCTCCAGTTTCACCAGTTGCTCTGCCCTGGGCAGTTCCTGCTTTACTTTCACCTCCGTGTCGCGCATGATGGTTGAAACCATAAAAAAGAAAAGCAGCATAAAGATAATGTCTGGCAAGGCAGCCGTAGGCACCTCGCTATCGGTTGAGTTCTTCTTTTGATATTTCATAACAACTAATTTAATAGTTAATTTAACTAATAAATTAGTTTAAAGCAATAAATAAAATCCCGGCCATAGACCGGGACTTTGATTTATTACTAGAAAGTTATTCTCTAATTGTCCTTTGCTTTAGTTGGTGCCGCATACATGATCTTACGAGCATTTGCGTTTCTCAACTCAGTTTGGATGTCAACGATGATCCCCATTTTGGTATCATCATCTACTTTCATAGAGATAGTGATTTGGTCACGTTCTACTTCTGAAAGCATATCCTTTTCCTGGTTGACCCACTGAATGACACCATCCACAGCAATGAAAACATCATTGACCTGGATAAGTGGTTCAGAACCTAGGCTTTTTTCTTTTGGAGGGCCTACGTAGAGGTAAGAAACAAGTTTCTTCTTTTCTAATTTCACCAACTGCTCAGCACGCGGAATATCCTGCTCTACTTTCATAGTTGTTTCTCTCAATACGGTAGTAACCATAAAGAAAAACAGTAGCATAAAGATAATATCCGGAAGTGCCGCAGTAGGTATATCCTGGCTTGATTCACTTTTCTTCTTAAACTTAGACATATCAGCCTCCTACTTTAGTTGGTTCAGCAATAGAAATCGCCTTAGGAATACCTGACCTTGCTTTGTCATACATGGCTTTTTCCCTAGGATCATTCCTGTTCAGTTTTCTGAAATCCTCATCGCTAATGCCTACACGTTCCCCGTAAATACGGTTGTATGCAGCATTTAATTCATCAAGAATTGCGATGTAAAGTTCATAACTACTACCCCGGTCAGCCTTCACTGAAACGATGGCACCGCTAGGTCCGTCAGAAGATTCTGAAGACCCAAGGTTGTTTGCTATATAAGCTTTCATAGAGGCCGGTAACGAATTATACGTCTCTCTGTCGCTCACATCAGCCTTGCCTTTTTTGACATCACCAGGTGCTCCAAAGTTGAGTACAAAATCGTAAACCATTTCTCTGATCAAGCTTACGTCATTAAGTGGCTCGTCTTCCACCAACAGCTTATCTTCTGAATTCACCTGAATTTTGAAGATATTTCTTTGCTGCTGTTTTATCTCGATGGGTTCATCGTCCTCCTGCTTAGGAGGCAACAGCAGTGTCAAACCTTTGTTAGTGGCAATCTGAGTAGTTACTAGGAAGAAGATCAGCAGCAGAAATGCTATATCGGCCATAGAGCCAGCATTTACTTCTGAGCTTCCTCTGTTTTTACTTTTTGCCATAATTATTTAACTATTCGTGACACAGTTGAATAAACCAAACCTACACCGGCAATCACTATCAAAAGGAATGTCGTGGTCATAGCGCCCCCCACCCATTTGTAGGTGTTTGAGGCTGATTCTGTGGTTGGATCTATTTTCGCAGATTGAAAAGACTTTGCAGTCAATTCACCTATTTCTGATGGTGCCATTGAGTATCCAATAAAGAATACGACCAACAGAACCACTATACCTATTCCTCCCTTTATCAGGGATCTTGGGTCTTTCGCTGCATTGGCAAAGTTCATAACGATGGCTGCTACCAGAGCAATCCCCAAAAGAACGTAAGCCGCATTGAGACTGAAATCAATCAAACTCTCACTCATAACTTTTTTCTTTAGGTTTATTTAGACAGGTTATGCTTTACCAAAAGGTCTACCAAAGAGATAGAAGCATCTTCCATTGAGTTTACAATAGAATCAATTTTTGATACACAATAGTTGTAAAACAGTTGCAGAATAATCGCAACGATCAGACCAGCAACGGTAGTCAAAAGGGCGATTTTAATACCACCGGCTACCAGTGAAGGAGAAATATCCCCAGCTGCTTCAATGGCGTCAAATGCACCAATCATACCAATTACAGTACCCATGAAACCAAGCATAGGTGCCAATGAGATAAAGAGTGATATCCAAACCAGACCTCGCTCCAGACGGCCCATTTCTACAGAACCGTAGGCGATTACTGATTTCTCAACCATTTCGATGCCTTCTGACATCCTCATCAAGCCTTGGGTAAAGATAGAAGCTACAGGACCTCTAGTGCTTTTAGTTACTTCTTTGGCACTTTCAACTCCGCCAGATTCCAAAGCGTCTTCAACTTTGGCCAACAGCTTACGTGTATTTGTAGTAGAAAGGTTAAGAGTAATAATTCTTTCAATAGAAACCGCCAAACCGAGGATCAAACAGATCAGAGGCAACATCATAAAACCAGGGTCACCTTCGATGAATTTGGCTTTTATTTCTTGAGTGAATGATCTTTCCTCTTCTGGGAAGTCTTCAGAATAATCAGGAGTTTCTGGGATCGGGTCTGGTTCTACTACCTCTGTGGAGTCAGATGCAGTACTTACACTGTCTGTATCCTGCGCATAGGTGTTGAATCCGAGTGCCATGACACCCAAAATCATCAGTAGAGAGAATAACTTTTTCATAGTCTAGTTTTGATTAATAAAGGTTAAAACGGTTTCTAAATTATTAATAATTGTCGTTAAAAGAAACTTATACTTAAGTTTTTAGTTGATGGTTTAGGCGATGTGAAATTTACGGATAAATACCGAAACTAAAATCTTCTCATCTGCCTTCAATACTACGTTGCGGAGAGAGAGGGATTCGAACCCTCGATACCCTTTCGGGGTATACACACTTTCCAGGCGTGCTCCTTCAGCCACTCGGACACCTCTCCTCTCGTCAATGCGCTTGTCGCAGTCTGGCAAATAAATCAATAAAAATACCTATTTGCAAGCGCATTTTTGTTTTTGTCATGGCTTAAAAATCAGTTTATTTCGCCCGAAATGGATGTGATTAGACAGTTTTTCACGGCCTCTGGCTCATCGTATTTGGCAAGGGCATGCATTAGTTTTGTTGTGGCGGCTTCGGTGGTCAAATCACGACCACTCACCACACCCATTCCCTCCAGTGAACTGCTGGATTGATACTTCCCCTGAACTACCCTACCACCATTGCATTGTGACACATTGAGCACCGTAATACCCTTTGCAATCGTTTGTTCGAGCATATCTAAAAACCAGGCTTGGTGTGGCACGTTACCCGAACCATAACTTTCCATTACGATACCGCGAACGCCAGGCGCGCCCAACAAGGCTGAAGCTATAGCTGAATTGATGCCCGGAAAAAGCTTAAAGATCAAGACTTCTGCGCTCAGGTCGGCATGCAGTGTAAGCGTAACATCAGGGTTATAAGGTTTGATGGCTGGCCAGTTATAATCGATGACAATACCTGCTTCTGCCAATACAGGATAATTCTCCGACTCGAAGGCATCGAAGTGCTGACTTTCCACTTTTTTGGAGCGATTCCCACGTAATAGCAGATGGTTAAAGAAAATGCATACTTCTGAAATTACAGGCTTACCGTCTCTTTGATCGGCTGCTATTTCCAGGGCAGTCACAAAATTATCCTGCCCATCGGAGCGCGGTGAAGCAATGGGCAGTTGTGCCCCGGTGAAGATGATGGGCTTGTTGACACCTTGTAGCATAAAACTTACAGCAGAGGCAGAATAAGCCATAGTATCGGTACCGTGCAAAACGATAAAGCCATCGAAATTGTCGTATTCATCTTTGATTATGGTAGCGATCTGCCGCCAATGATCTCCGTTGATATTAGATGAGTCGATGGGGGTTTCGAAAGAGATGACTGACAAATTGATATTGAGCTCCTTCAACACGGGTATGCGCGCCAGTATGCGCTCGAACCCACAGGGAGCCAAAGAACCATTTTCATCATAGTCCATACCCATAGTGCCCCCTGTATATACTATCAGTATTGAAGCTCTCGGTTGGCTTGCCAGCATAAAGTCATCAATCTTGGTCATTGAGGTCAGCTTTAAAAAGTTTACGAGCGTTTTTATTGGTTTGCGTTATCAGATCAGCCAGGCTCATCTGTCGCACATCGGCCACACGTTGAGCCACCAATGCTACATAAGCGGGCTCGTTGCGTTTGCCACGATGAGGCACCGGGCTCAGGTACGGACTGTCCGTTTCCAGCACTACATGGTCAAGGTCTAACTCAGGAATCACAACATCCATACCGCCATTTTTAAAGGTGGTCACACCTCCCAAACCTATGTGGAAATCGAGTGCTTTGATGCGGGCAGCCTGTTCTGGCGTGCCCCCAAAGCAATGAAATACCCCAGTCAGTCGCTCATCTTTCAATGATTCAACCAGTTCAATGGTCATCTCCAGGCTTTCTCTACAATGAATAATGATGGGCTTTTCGTAGTCTTTGGCCCATTTCACCTGAATTTTAAAGGCCTCTACTTGCTGCTCAATAAAAGTTTTATCCCAATAAAGATCAGTCCCCAGCTCCCCTATGGCCACAAAGTCTCTTTTGCTCAGCCAGTTTTCTACTTCATAGAGTTCTTTTTCAAAGTCTTTTTTGACCGAACAGGGGTGCAGTCCCATGGCAGCTGTACAAAAGCCTTTGTACTTTTCTTCTACCTCCAACATGTCGTCAATGGAGGTACTGTCGATGTTGGGCATATATATATGCTCCAGACCAGCCTCCCGGGCCCGTTCGACTACAGCATCCAGGTCCTCTTTGAATTGCTCCACATAAATGTGTGCATGGGTATCAATCATTCCATTCTACAGTTTACGCCCCTTCCATATCACCTGCTTGTTCCAGGGGTAGGAAAGGAGTGTAAATGTATCTAAAACTGAATTAAAAACCGGGGCAAAAATGGCAATGTGTAAGGGGACATATTTCTTGATTTTCTCTGACATTCCCAATGAAAAACCTACATCGATAAAGCTGAAGAAAACCACTATAGCCAATCCAAACTTCGGATCAAATAAAGAGCAAACAAGTGCCAGAAGCACAAATAGTCGTGAAAAGAGCAAAGGAATCAGGAGAATCAGTGGCTGCTTAAAAGCACCTTGCATCCACCGGTTTCGTTGTTTGCATAAGTCAGTCCAAGTCGTCATAGGCAATGTCTTTGCCCCACCAGGCACCACCACCTGAAACAGTCGGAAACCCTTTTTAACGACTCTTAGAGTCAGGTCATTGTCTTCTGTAAAAGTGGGCCCCACTTCTTCATAGCCACCTACCGCATCATAGGCTTTACGGCTCACTAGCATGTTATTTCCCAGAGCAGTACCCGGTTTATTAATATCGGCTCCAGCCTTTAGCAACATGATGACACTGATCCAGTCGAATTTCTGAAATTGAGCCAACCAACTCTTAGCTTCTACCTCTGTATAGCCACTTACTAAATCGTAACCGTGAGCTGTTGGTGCCACCATTTCTTTCAGCCACTGAGTATCTACCTTCATGTCTGCATCCAAAAAAACCAACAGGTCATTTTCAGACTCCCCTGCCAGTTGTGCCAGCACATTCGACCTGGCCACTAATCCATGGTAATCTGTTTCAATATTGAGCAAGCGTATATGCTCATACTTTTGCGCATAAGCCTTTACTATGGCAGCTGTAGTGTCTTCCGACTGATCATCCCCTACCAGTATTTCGAGCTTTTCAACCGGGTAGTCCAAATACAGCAATGAATCAAGGCATGCTGACAGGTTCTTGGCTTCATCTCTAGCAGGAATGAGCACCGAAACTGTCGGTAGTTCTTCCATATCTAAACCAGGTACTTCCTTGAACTTCTGACTAAGCATTGCCGTCACGATCAGCTTTTGCAGAAGAACCGCAAAGACCATCAGGCTTAAAGCAAAACTTATCCAGTCAGAGATTGTCATAGCGCTTCAAACGAATATTCTTCTGCTTTAAAATGCTCCAAATAGGCTGGCAAAGCATACTTCAAATTAGCCTCTGCCTTTAGATTATCGTGAAAAACGATGATGGAGCCGGGCCGGGTAGCTTCAATGCTCTTAGTCAAAATCTGTTCAGGCCTCAATTTGGCCGAAAAGTCTCCACTGAGCACATCCCACATTACAATTCGCTTGTGGCGGTGCTGCTGGCGCTGCTTGGTGGTAATGCGGCCATAGGGCGGTCTGAACAAATCCGTTTCTGTGTATTCAGCCATTACCTCATCGGCCTTGAGGCTGTCTTTAAGGTAGGTGGTGGCATCGTTTTTCCAGCCACTTAAGTGGTGATAGGTGTGGTTACCTACCGAATGTCCTTCGGCAATAATTCTTTTAAATATCTCTGGATATTTCTCCACATTGTGCCCAACGCAAAAGAAAGTGGCCTTGGCTTCATGACTAGACAATGTATCGAGCACCCAGGGTGTCAACTCTGGGATGGGCCCATCATCAAAAGTGAGGTACAGCTGCTTTTTGTCCGTGGCTATGCGCCAGGTCAATGTGGGGTAAAGTTTTTGTAGGAAAGAAGGGGTCTTATGCAGGAACATTATTTACCCTGCAAGATAGGAAAGTCAGGTCATCAGGAAATGCTCTGCCATTGCTAAAGTTGTCAAGGTCTGTCAACAAGTCCCCATGCATCTTATTAAGGCTTACCTGCTGGTTGCTCTTCAAGAAGGCTTCAAGGCGCTCAATGCCATATTCCTCACCCTGGTCGTTGAAAGTCTCGGTCACTCCATCAGTAAATAGAAACAGCGAGAAATCTTCCAGGTCTTCAATAAAACCAGTGGCCAGAAATGGTAATGGATTGAAAGCGCCCAAAATGGTAGTGCCTTCGCTAAGGAGTTCCGACTTGCCTCCGTCCTGAAGCAGCACCGGTGGGTTGTGCCCTGCATTGACAAATCGCAGGCTGCGCTCATTATAATCGTATACGGCAACAAAAAAAGTAATGAAGTTTTCTCCATTGGCATTGCTGCTGAGCTGATAATTGAGTTCATGCACTACCTCTTCCAGGTCTTGGCCCTTGCGGGAAAGTGTACGAAGCACAGCCTGAAAGTTGGACATCAAAAGGGCCGCAGGTATGCCTTTGCCCGAGACATCGGCTATACAGACAATAAACTGGCTATCTTGCTCCAACTCTATGTAGTCGTAATAATCGCCACCTACCGTTTGGGCAGGTTGATAAAAGGCCTTGATTTCCAGTTTATCAGTGGCGGGAAGTTCTTTCGGGAAGAGGTTGTTTTGCACATCTCTGGCAATTTCCATGTCACGCAGAAAAGCCTGCTGTTCCAGTTGCTTACGAGCCAGTCTCTTATTTTCAATGGCCACCAGCATAATGTTGCTCAGTGCCTGAATAAATGTTGTCTCCGCTTCTGTATCACCATTTTTCACCGATTTGATAAACACAAAGGCGAGGAGCTGATTTTTGTGCATTACCGGTATGATGGTGTCAAACTCAGAAAAGCAGGAAATTTCAAGGTCTGCCTTGTTGAGCTTACTGATTCTCTCAATGTTGAGACAGCTGCCTTCCATGGGCAGGGTACTAAAGTCTTGCTGGGTACCAAATTGCACCTTGCACTCCCAATCTTCCTCTTTCACGTAGAGGGCCATACGGTCGAGCTGCAAATTGGCCCTGAGTGTAAACTCAAAAATCTTGTATAAATCTTCTTCAGGCAAATTGTTATTCACCGCCTGAGTAATCTCAAGCAGTGCATTTACCTCAAGCTCCTTCTGGAAAAGTTTATTTTGAGTTTTCTCTAATGGCATAAGCTAATTGGCTCGGGGCTCTTATATTTTTATTAAGAAAAGCTTATTTGGTCTACAGTTCTGAATGGGTCTGCTGGTTTAATTTCCAAAATACAAATACCAAATTCCAAAAGCTGTTAACCAAATGACTATTGACCAATGACTAATTGCAATTCAACCAATCACCTTCCGTTGTGGGCCATGAGTCCTTCTTTTGAAGCAAGGTAAAAATACTCACGGTACTTTTCTTCCAATTGCAGTTCTTGCGATAAGGCTTCTTCCTGCATGCTCAAAAAACATTTGACCCAACCCTTTTCTACCAACTGCACCAGCACCGACTTCAATTCAGCATCTTCTATTTCAAGCTCTTCAAGCAAATAGTTATAGGGCTGAACAAAATACAGCTCGTCCAAAACATCAAACTCCTGATCGGTCATATTTATTGTACCTGAACAGAATAACTCCTGCCCTTCCATTTGTAGTTCCCAAAATTAGCCATCAGACCAAAATAAATAACATAGAAAGGGTACAAATACTGATGAAGTATAAAAGCGCGGATAGAAATGGCCTGGTCGAAGAAGACCGCCACCACCATGACCCAGATGGCTTCAATGACAAAACGGATGCTGTAGGTACGTATGGCCACTTCCGGATCAACCCAGTCTAGCCAGGAAAAAACCGGCAATAGCAGCCACATAAGATTGAGCAGGAATATAAAAAGTGCCAGCGCAGCCGTACCCGGTCGCTTGCCCACCTTCCATTTACTGGCCCAGCGTAGCCTCTGGTGCCTCAAGGCCGACCAACTTTTAAGCGCTGCGGTAGAAACGATGGCCTTTCTCGATTTATTGAATACAATAGAACCGGGCTGATCCTGATGCACCTTCATCATTAATAGTTCATCATCTCCCGATGGAGTTTGATCAACTCCTTCGAAGCCATTAACCGCCTCAAAAACTGATTTTCTATAGGCCAGGTTGGCGCCATTGGCCATGGAGGGCGTACCCTTTCTGATACTTACCGCTCCCAAGGCGATAAGTGTGGCAAATTCCATTTTCTGCCAGCGCTGAAAGAGGCTTTTGCCCGTGAGGGCGACAGGGCCAGCTACCATTTGCACTAGTTCATCCGCAAAAGGTGCGGCCATTTCGCTCACCCATTCAGGTTCAAACTCACAATCGGCATCGGTGGTGAGTATGATTTCTCCACTTGCCGCTGCTATGCCATGGCTGATGGCTGCCTTTTTACCGCTTTGTGCCTTAAGTTGAATCACTTGATAAGGAAAGGGGAACTCATTCAATGCTCTTTCCAGCACTATCAATGAATCGTCAATGGAGTGGTCATTGATAAATATGACTTCAAGTTCCGGGTAGTTTTGATGGCGCAATGATTCTATCAAAAGAGGCAAATGTTCCGCTTCATTACGAAAAGGCACGATTACCGATACCTTCAGGCCCTGTTCTAAATCCACTGGCAGGCGGTTTTTCTTACCCCAGACCATCATGGCCCTGAGCAAACCCAGCACATAAATACTCATCAAAAGACCTATCAACCAGATCATGCACCAAAAACGCTCTTTAGAAAGAGAAAAGAAAGCACTTGCTTCATTAGTCTGCCCACTTGCAAAAGCTTGTATATTGCGGTATGGCCATTCAGGAGAAGATCATTTTGGGCATTGACCCAGGTACCAGCGAGATGGGCTATGGACTTATAAGAGTGCGGGGCAAGAAAATGGACCTGCTGCAGCTTGGGGTAATTCATCTGAAGAAGTATGTGGGCCATGAGCTCAAACTCAAGAAGATTTTTGAGCGAGTCACCAGCATCATTGAAGAATTCCACCCTGATGAAGTGGCCCTGGAGGCTCCATTCTTTGGCAAAAACATTCAGAGTATGCTCAAGTTGGGTCGTGCTCAAGGAGTGGCCATGGCTGCAGCATTGGCCAGGGAAATACCCATTACTGAATATGCACCAAAGAAAGTAAAGCAGTCGGTGACGGGCAATGGCAATGCCAGTAAGGAACAGGTGGCCGCCATGTTGCAGACGCTATTGAATATGAAAGAAATACCTGCTTTGCTAGATGCTACCGATGCTGTGGGCGTAGCAGTATGCCATCACTTTCAGAAAGGATCGCAGCAAAGAGCCAATGCTAGTTGGAAGTCTTTTGTGACAGAAAACCCGACTAGGGTAAAGAAGTAGTTTAGCTTTTCAGCGTAATCATGATCACACCATTTTCAGCTTTCTCACCATAAAGAGAAGTGGCACTTTTCCCCTTCAATACATGGATTGACTCGATATCGTTCGGGTCGAGACTTTCCAGCGTATCATTATTCACTATTTTGCCATCCAGAACAATCAGCGGCCTGTTTTCACCCGTCAGAATATTTTGATCTTCTCCATTACCCATGCTAAAAGTACTGCCACTCACCGTTTTTACCTCGCTTAAGGGCTCAATGGTTTCGGGGGTACAGGCGGCCAGTCCGGCTACTAAAACAACACTCAATAACAGCTTGAACTTTCTCATGGTACTAATCTAACAAACAGGAGCTGCATTACCCCTATTTGAGTAAGAGTACATTGGGATGATTAAGAAGATTTAATTTTGTAATAGTTAAACCTTGATCAAACTCATCCGCCAAAGTGACCCTTATCACTTTCCTTCTGAATGGCCTTGGGTAATTTTGCTTTGCAAACAGAATAATCCAAAAAGGCCCCTAAGTATGAAAAACACATCGACCATGCTCTCAGCATTGCTTCTGATGCTGCTTGCACTCACAAGCTGCGATACCTTTACCGACCCAAGAGATGGAAAAGTATATAGCAAAGTACGCATAGGCAGCCAGGTTTGGATGGCTGATAATCTGGCCTATAAGCCTGAAACAGGCTCCGTAGCTCCCCTTTCTCCAGAAAGTGAAAACTATGTGCAAGCCTATGGTTACATCTACGATTGGAACACCGCCAGCCGTGTTTGTCCACAAGGCTGGCATTTGCCAAGCAATGAAGAGTGGCAAATATTAATCGAAGAGCTGGGAGGCTCCAAAGTTGCTGGTGGCCGAATGAAAGAACCCGGCTTTACCCATTGGAAAGAACCCAATGGAGGTGCAGGCTACGACAGTGGTTTCAGAGGTCTGCCAGGAAGTGCCGGTTATAATAATAATGTCCATCAGTATGAAGTAGGCGAATGGGGTTACTACTGGAGTAGTACGGGCCAGGTAAGAAAAAACCGGCCTGCTGCTAACAACATACTACTTTCCTATGGCAATGGTGAGGTAGTCACTATGACCAGCTACAAGCAAGCTCAAATGTCGGTGCGTTGTCTAAAGAATTGATCCATGAAAACAACCCGAAAATGAACCTAACATGATATATATCTGCATTGACTAAAGCATTGTTCTTGAAACTGGTCTCGCTCAAAGACGCCACCGTTTCAGAGACGCAGATTGCAAATCCAGCCGATAAAACAACATCCAATGACGGTTTGAACTTTGTCCTAATACTAAATTACAATTGAAGATTGTCACACAGTTTGGACATGGCCCTTTGTGAGTTTTAAACTTAATAGCCTTAATCAAAACTGGCTGCCATTATCTATCAGTGTAATCACGAAGTTGTATACAAAATGCCCTGTGATTCCATACCATAGGGTATTGTAACGAATGCGCAAATAGCCAAACAAAAGACCTATGGGCAATAGCCAAAGAAGGCCGAGAAAGTTTATGTGCATGATGGCAAAGAGAAAGCCAGAGACACCAATGGCCGTCCGGTCATTTGACAAGGCCCTCAGGTTGTTGATTAAAAATCCACGGAACGCCAATTCTTCGAATACGGCAGGATAAATACACTGAAGCACCACTACTACCCACAAAGGTTGGCCAAAGGCAAATGCATCGAAATAGTAGCCATCAGACAGGTTTTGATTCAAAAAGTCGGCCAGAAAACTCACTACAAAAGCGAAGGCCACCAAACCCAGCAACAGCAAGCCCATCGGTTTAATCTTCACATTTTTGAAACCAAAGAGAAAGGACTCCTTCCCATTGTAAAGTGCGAAGACTAAATCGATCACCCCTAAAACAGTACACACTAATATGACGTCTTCCAGCAGTCCTATCCAATGATCTTCTGATACCTTATAGATGATCAGAAAGAGCATGCTGATAAAAAAGTAGGCCAACAACGACTTCAGATGCTTACTCTTGAAGGGATTGGGTTCATGCTCCTGATAAATCCTTTTCGCGCCACATTTAGGGCAGAATTTAAAGTCCTGGTCCGATTCGTAATCGCAGTCTGTGCATTGAAAGGCCAATGCAGTAGTTGCCTCAGGCATCATTAGTATTTAATGCCCAACTCATCCAGTTCTTTGTAGATATTCTTGGCCTCATGGCCTGATTTAATACCTCTTACCAAGAAACCAATGATCAGAATTTTCCAGATGATGCCCTGAAAAATGGTGACAGGCTCAAGAATAGCCAATAGCAGCACCAGGGTGAGATATAGAATGAGTGCAGATAGCAAGGCCCCAAAAGGCTGCTTATCTGACCAAATAGACAACCCAAGGTATACAATACCCAAGATTCCCTCGATGACACCTGTCAAGACATCTTCAACTACGAACCCATAATAGATACCAGCAATGGCATTCAGAATGCCGAGCACAATCAGAGTATTTTTACCCTTTTTGACTTCTTTCTTAACTTCCTTCAGCAGGCCTTTTTTTGCGTCAATGCGCCTTTGAAACTTATCTTTCTCTTTTTCATCGCCATTCTCTGGGTAACCGCAATTGCTACAATAGACTTCTTCCGGGCTTATGGGAGAATTACAATTAGAACATGTTCCGGATTCCACCGGGTGCTCTTCGGGGGGTAATTCGGTATTTTCCAAAATTCAATTTGTTTTAGGAACTGACACTTCAGGAAATATAAAAACAAATCGGGGAATGAAAAAAAATCAATACTTAGATTGAATTGATTCGGCAATGGCCAGAAATTCATCCTGACTTAATTGAAGCTTTGGTCTGCCAAAGTCTATGTCGTGCATGCCGTGAAGGGGAATGAGGTGGATATGCGCATGTGGCACTTCCAGCCCTATAACGGCCACTCCTACCCGCAGGCAAGGAATGGCAGCCTCTATGGCCTTAGCTACCTTGTGAGCAAAGGCCTGTAAACTGAGGTAAGTATCTTCATCAAGGTCGAAAAGCTTGTCTACCTCCTTCTTGGGCACCACCAGCGTATGACCTTCATTCAATGGGTTGATATCCAGAAAGGCCAGGTTGTTTTCATCCTCGGCCACTATGTAGCCCGGAATTTCACGATTGATGATGCGGGTGAAGATACTGGGCATATTATTCCAGGGTGATGTCCAGAATTTCGAACTGCAATACGCCAGCAGGGGCTTTTACATCAGCTATTTCGCCAATTTTTTTATTCATGAGCCCTTTACCAATAGGAGATTCGTAAGAAATCTTGCCTTCCTTCAGGTTGGCCTCTTTTTCAGACACCAAAGTGTATTTCACTTCCATGCCGTTTTTTACATTTTTGATTTTGACTGTACTCAGGATCGATACTTTAGAGAGATCAACATTCTCTTCGTCCATCACCCGGGCATTGCCAACCACTACTTCCAACTGAGCAATGCGCATCTCCAACATGCCCTGAGCATCTTTGGCTGCGTCATATTCAGCATTCTCACTCAAATCACCTTTATCTCTGGCGTCAGCAATCTCCTTAGAAATTCTGCTGCGCTCTTTAGTCTGAAGTTCCAAAAGTTCCTCTTTCAACTTCCGCAACCCTTCTTCTGTATAGTATGAAATTCCAGCCATAACTGTATTCTTTATTCTGTTTTGATATAAAAACAAAAGAACGACTCCGCTTTGAAATCGTTGCTTTGTATAAACCGCAAAATCGCCCCCTAGAAGGCGATCGTATTACAAAAGTAACGAATTTTTGTTTAGAGAAAAAAGTTGTAAAGCGGATTAAATCTGATAATGGGTCGCGATTTTCCCCACCAAAACTTCATTGATTCTCTTGTAGGAGGCAAAGGTCCAGCCACCAACATGCGGAGACAGCACCACATTCTTTCTGGTAAATAAATCTTCAAAGGTTGTTTTCAGTTCGGGTGTAAGCTTGTCGAACTTTTCCTTTTCTAAAACGTCCAGTGCTGCGCCTATCACTTTGCCATCATCCAGCAGATTGAGTAATGACTTGATGGGCAATACTTCACCACGAGCTGTATTTACCAGGTAGATGTTCTTCCTGAATTTCCTGATAAAATCTTCGTTGATCCAGCCCCTGGTTTCTTCTGTCAAAGGTACATGAAGGCTCAGGATGTCGGTTTTGTCAAAGAGTTTTTCCAGACTCACCTCTTCTACCTTTTTGGTACCAAAGCCTTTTTTGTATTTGTCATAGACCAGCACACGGCAGTCGAAGGCCCTGAGGCGTTGTACAAAGGCCTGCCCCATGTTGCCATAGCCAATAATGCCCACCGTTTTATCGCTGAGTTCCATGCCGCGGTTAGCCTCTCGTTGCCATATCCAATCGCGCACCTCAGCATCGGCTGTTATCAGGTGATTGAGCATGGAAAGCAGCATGCCCACTGCATGTTCGGCCAGGGCGTCACGGTTGCCTTCAGGGGCATTTACTATTTCTACCCCCTTTGATTCCACATAGGCCACATCAATTTTGTCGAGGCCCGCTCCTGCCCTGCCTATCAGTTCAAGGCGGGTAGCAGCATCGGCCATTTCACGGTCTACAGCCGTTTTGCTGCGGATAAGCAGTATTTCATAATTGCCAATGCATGCCAGCATTTCCTCCCGCGTTATGTTCGGTTTGTAGTCTGCTTTCACCCCAATGTCTTCGAGCAAGGGCAAAATGCTTTCATGCATTTGATCGGCTATCAGGCAGGCTTTATTCATTATGCAGGAAGTAAAAGGTTGGCCATGGCCAGGTATACAATGATTCCGAGAATGTCGTTGGTAGTAGTAATGAAGGGGCCGGAGGCCAAAGCAGGATTGATACCCAGCTTGTCGAGTACTATAGGGGTAGAGGTGCCCATAAATGAAGAAAGCATGACCACGCCAATGAGTGAAATGGCCACTACCTGGCCCAAACTCTTATCACCCTTCCACTGCCAAACTATGAGGTAGCTGATGCCTGCCAATACAATGCCAGTCAACAAGGCTACCAGCATCATTTTCCCAATCCTTTTGCCGAAGGAGTCATCGAATGGAGAGTTATTCGCCAGGCTTTGCACCACTAGTGTTGAAGACTGTATGCCCACATTACCACCTGTTGCCATCACCAAGGGGATGAAAAAAGCCAATGCTGCATTTCTTTCCAGGTCGCCTTCAAAAAAACCAATGGCCCAGGCACCCAGGGTTCCTCCCACGAGCCCCACCAGCAGCCAGGGCAGGCGTGCTTTTGACAGGGCCCAGATGCTGTCGTCTTCCTCTACATCGGCAGAGATACCCGACATGAGTTGCATGTCTTCTTCGGCCTGTTCGGTGATTACATCTACCACATCATCTATGGTAATGCGCCCCACCAGTTTGCCTTGCAGGTTAACCACCGGCACGGCATCCAAATCGTATTTTTGCATCATATCCGCTACCTCCTCCTCGTCCATGTAGGTTTCTACGGCTATAATGTCTTCATCATAAATGTCTTTGATGCTGGTATGGTCGCTGGCCAGAATGATGCGCTTGACCGATACCTTGCCGAGTAATTTTTCCTTATCGTCTACCACATAAATGGAGTAGATCTTCTCCACATTCTCGCGTTGCCTGCGAATTTCCTCGATGGTCTGCAGGATGGTCCAGTTCACATTGGCCACGATCATCTCCTTGGCCATCAGTCCACCTGCGCAGTCCTCGTCATAGCGCATCAGCTCCTGAATGTGGGCCGCCATTTCGCGGTCATCAATCTGCTCAATTACCTCTTCGCGTTTCCTAACTGGCAGGTCGTTAATGATGTCCACCGCATCATCCGACTCCATTTCAGAGAGATAGCCGGCCAACTCACCCGACTCGAACATTTCAAGGAATTTGTTCCGGGTATCCTCTTCGAGGTCTTCAATGATCTCTGCCCCCACATCGTCATTGAGCACATCGATCACGTACTTGGCCACCTCCGCATCTACTTCATCCAGCAGGGCTGAAATATCGGCAGAGTTCACCCCTTCCATCGTCTGTTTGACGAAGGTCGTGTCGTGCCGTTCTACCGCTTCCTCAAGCAGCTCGCGGAATTCTTTCGACAGCTCAAATGTGGGTTTCAAGTCTGACACGAGACAATTCTATTTGTTAAATCGATGAAATCATCCACTGACAGTGTTTCTGCCCGCTGATCCAGCACAGGGTCTTGTTTCATCTGCTCCGGCAAATTTATCGGTTTTAGGGCATTGCGCAACGTTTTCCTACGCATTTGAAAACCAGCCTTCACTACTCTTCTAAAAAGTATTTCGTCACAATTGAGTGAGGCTCTTTTGTTGCGTTTAAGCCTGATCACCGCAGAGTTCACCTTGGGGGGCGGATTGAACACGCCCGGTTTTACGGTAAACAGGTAATCGAAGTCGTAATAGGCCTGAAGCAACACACTCAGTATGCCATAGGTCTTGTTGCCAGGAGGCGACACCAGCCTATCGGCCACCTCTTTCTGTATCATACATACCACTTCTGGCACTCGGTTGCGCATGTCGAGCACCCGAAAGAAAATCTGTGAAGAAATGTTATACGGAAAATTACCAATGATGGCAAAGACAGGGTCGAGTCCGTCTTCTACTGAATCTTTGAGAAAATCGCCTTGAATGATGTTGTCTTTCAGGTCTGGAAAGTGGGCATTCAGGTATTGCACAGACTCGGCATCAATGTCAATAAGCTGTACCTGCCAGGGCTTGTCTTGCAGAAAGCGAGTGAGCACGCCAGTACCAGGCCCAATCTCCAGCAACTGTTGATAATCACCATGTCCGCTGAGGGCATCAGCAATGCGCCTCGCAATGGACATATCCGTTAGAAAATGTTGTCCTAAATGTTTCTTTGGTCTTACCTGAGACATGCGGGCAAAGTATCGAAAAAAGATTAATTTGCGCACGAATTGAAGACATTTAACCCGAATCATGCAACAGATAATCAATTGCGGGATTCAGGTTTAACCTGAGCCATTCAGGCTCTAAAATCAGCATGGAGGGACGATGCAGGAAACCAAAGAGAACAGCCGCTATAAGCCTACTTTAGGCATTACCATTGGAGATATAAATGGCATAGGGCCAGAGGTGGTCATTAAGTGCTTGATGGACCAAAAGCTGTTTGACTATGCCAACATAGTGGTATATGCTCACGGTAAAGTGCTTTCTCATTACAAGCGACTGCTCGACCTTGAAAATTTTTCTTTTTATCAGTTCAAGGAAGGCGACCGTTTGAATAACCGCAAAGTCAATGTGGTGAATTGCTGGGAAGATCACATTGAGATTAAGCCGGGAGAAGAAAATGAGACGGGTGGCAAATGTGCATTACTCAGCCTGCAAAAGGCAGTAAAAGACCTGAAAGATGGGTTTATAGATGGTGTGGTGACTGCCCCTATCAACAAACACAACATCCAGGGCAGTGACTTTGACTTTCCAGGACACACTGAATATTTCACCAGCGAGTTTGAGGCAGACGACAGCCTCATGTTTTTGTGCAGCGAACGCCTAAAGATTGGTGTAGCCACCGGCCATATACCTTTGATGAAGGTAGCCGAAGCACTGACCCCTGATGTGCTGAAGCGCAAGATCAAACTCATGCTCGATTCGTTGAAAAAAGACTTTGCCATCAATAAACCCAAGGTGGCTGTGCTGGGATTGAACCCACATGCCGGAGAAGATGGACTACTGGGCAATGAGGAAAAGGAGTTGCTGATCCCTGTGATCAACGAGTTCAAAGAAAATGGCCACCTGATATTCGGCCCCTACCCGGCCGATGGCTTTTTTGGCAACAACACCCACAGCAAATTTGATGGTATTTTGGCCATGTACCACGACCAGGGATTGATCCCTTTTAAAGCCCTGGCCTTTGAAGAAGGGGTCAACTTTACAGCTGGCCTTTCAATAGTACGCACCTCGCCCGACCATGGCACTGCTTTTAACATTGCCGGCAAGGGCATTGCCAATGAGTCAAGTATGCGTTACTCCATTTTCATGGCCATTGACATAGCCAGATCAAGAAATGAAGCAAACTTTTAGTTGATTTGTAGAACCGTTTGGCTGTATTAATAGTTTATTTGTCGAAATGGTAAACTGTGCCTCTTCCAACGCGTAAGACTAGGCACCTCTAATCGACCTTGAGATTTTTTTATTCTACATACCGACAGTCTTTCATTAGAAGCCTGGCTTTTGTCTTTCTGGTACTATTTTTAAATGGCTTTGTGGTGGAAACAATGGCTTTTCACTGGAATGACGTATGCCAGTCTGAATTGGCCGATTTTGAAGGAGAGAAGGACTCAGAAGAAGACAATAAAAACGAGAAGGAAAAGGAGAATAAAATTCTGGAACGGGCAGAACCCTCGGCACAACACAGCCAAGAATTGCCAAAAGGTGTAGATCATCACTCAGCTTCTGTCAGTGAAGAAATACATGAAGTACTCTCACCTCCTCCTGACTTGGGCTGAATCCAGCCCACACAACAACATTACACTACAATTACACTACAAAAAATCTAATTACCGGAGCCTTACGGGTTTCCGATATCTATTGACAATATGAAATCGAATTTATTCAGTAATCTAAAAAGTGACATCCCAGCAGGAATCGTGGTATTCCTGGTAGCGGTACCTCTTTGCCTGGGCATTGCCCTGGCTTCTGGCGCGCCCCTGTTTTCGGGCATTATTGCTGGAATGGTGGGCGGTCTTATCGTCACCTTGTTTAGCGGCTCTCAGCTAGGCGTTAGTGGTCCGGCCGCTGGCCTTGCCGTGATTGTGCTGGCAGCCATAAAGGACCTGGGGTCTTTTGAGGTCTTCCTCGTCAGTGTGGTGATTGCCGGAGTGATACAAATGCTCATGGGCTTTGCCCGTGCTGGTATAGTGGCCTATTTCTTCCCTTCATCGGTAATCAAGGGCATGCTTTCAGCCATTGGTATCATCATTTTCATGAAGCAGATTCCGCATGCCTTTGGCTACGACAAGGACCCTGAAGGAGAACTCTCTTTTGTACAGGCCGATGGAGAAACCACATTCTCTGAGCTCATTAATATGGTGGACCACATCACCCCGGGTGCCTTGGTGATTGCCGTGATTTCGCTGGCCATCCTCATTTTGTGGGAAAGGCCTTTTATGAAGAAAATCAAGCTCTTCACTATAGTCCAAGGCCCGCTAGTGGTTGTAGTTACCGGAATTACACTTGGTTTTGCCTTTCAGGGCACAGACCTGGCCATCTCTGCAGATCACATGGTTTCTATTCCCGTAGACCCACAGATTGATGCCGTCACTAATTTCTTCAATCAGTTTACGTTCCCAGACTTTTCGGCCCTGGGTCGTTATGATGTGTGGCTCACAGGGGCCATTATTGCCCTGGTGGCCAGTTTGGAAACGCTGCTTTGTGTTGAGGCTACCGACAAACTGGATCCTGAAAAACGCGTGACTCCAACTAATAAAGAGTTGATAGCACAGGGTATTGGCAATATGGCTTCAGGGTTTGTTGGTGGGCTTCCCGTTACACAGGTAATTGTAAGAAGTTCAGCCAATATTCAGTCAGGGGGTAAGTCAAGATTTTCGGCCCTTTTCCATGGCTTTCTCATACTCATTTGTGCCATGGCCATTCCCAATGTCATGAATATGATTCCGTTGGCCAGTTTGGCAGGCATTCTCTTTGTGGTAGGCTATAAGCTTGCCAAACCTGCACTTTTCAGACAAATGTACCGAGAAGGCTGGCAGCAATTTGTTCCTTTTGTTATCACCGTCACAGCCATCTATTTCACAGATCTGTTGATTGGCATTGGCATAGGTTTGGCAGTGGGCATTTTCTATGTACTCAAGAGAAACTACCAGAGCCCCTATGTTCTAAAGTCAAAAGAAGAGGAGGATGATCATCATATCAGAATCACCCTTGGCGAAAACATGACATTTTTAAATAAAGCCTCTATTCGCAAAACTCTAAATAAGTTGCCCGAGGATAGCTTCGTTATTATTGATGCTTCTAACACTCGTCATATTGAGCATGACGTACTCGAAGTGATCAATGAGTTTAAGGAAGCTGCGAGGGTTAAAAACATTCAATTGAGTATGTGTTGTTTAGATCACATCAATTTGGGTGGCTTTGAGCAGTCGTTGGGTGAATTAGTTATGAAGAATGATGGCGCTGCTGCTTAATTGCGATAATTATTCCTTTTTAATCGCAAAGCATTATTTTTATCAATGAATTAAAAAAAATATGGACAGATATAAACAACTACTAAGCAACAATGAAGAGTGGGTCACTCATAAACTCGACCTGGACGTTAACTTTTTCAAAGATCAGGCAGCGGGTCAGAAACCGCCATTTTTATGGATAGGCTGTGCTGACAGCCGAGTACCACCCGATGAAATTACCGGCACCCACTCTGGTGATATGTTTGTTCATAGAAACATAGCCAATATGGTATCTCACTCAGACCTCAACTTAATGAGTGTACTTGAATACGGTGTTCTGCATTTGAATGTAGACCACATTATCGTATGTGGTCATACCAATTGCGGTGGAGTAAAAGCTGCCCTCGGACATACCAAATTGGGGATCATTGACAAGTGGATCAGAGGCATTAAAGATGTTTATCATGATCACCGCACTGAGCTGGATGGGATTACAGATGAGAAAACGCAATGGGATAAGCTGGTTGAGCTGAACGTGAGGGAGCAGGTAATGAACCTCGCCAAAACTTCCTTTGTACAAAAAAGATGGGCTGAAGGGAAATTCCCTGTGCTTCACGGATGGGTATACCATCTGGAGGAAGGGAAACTGGAAGCGGTAACCAAAATGACCAAGGGTGACGAAATAGATCCAATTTATCAATACGACTTTGGATCTTAATTTACCCTAGCAT
>Ga0316204_10003337_pt1 | contig 32515 bp, 32 predicted proteins | sample 6monrhotite_MG_2_FD_205661 | JGI IMG/M metagenome (GOLD analysis project Ga0316204, IMG submission 205661) | Microbial mat bacterial communities from mineral coupon in-situ incubated in ocean water Damariscotta River, Maine, United States -... | ecosystem: Environmental > Aquatic > Marine >... | reverse complement strand
GTTTGTTTAAATTCCGGGCCTCTGCTTCTGCTGGGAAACCATAGGTGTTGCAGAGCCTCCCTTCGATGATGAGTTCCCCCAGTTCTTTGGCATACTCCTTAAACACGCCACGATAATAATTTGGTAAGCTTTTTTCTTTCTTTTCCACCCCCTCGTTCGTACCTGTCCCTTGGGGGTAGCTGGGGTGGTTGACCATCAGGTCGTTTTTGACCATCAACTCCCCCTGTCTCTCTATCGTCCTGAAGCCACTTGTGATTAATACTTTATCCAGCCCAGCCTTGGTTAATAATAAACTGAGCCCGAACTTTTGTTTGAGGGTCAGTTGATGTAATACATGTGATTGGTTTTCCGCTGTCTCTGGATCGTATCCCCAACGAGTGTGGACGATATCGGTCGAAGGCGGTTCTACCAGGGTTTTGCAGTACTCTACGGCACGTGTATGCTGGCCAACTAGATAGGGTGCGTTTAGCTTATTCATGAGCCTATTAAACATATACCTTTGTTTACCGGCGTTGCGTTCCGAGTTGATCCTGGATATCGCATGAATTTTTTCCATTAGGTACTGCGCCCATTCTTGGTATTCTGCTTCTAGTTCCTCGAGAATAGGTTTGAGCCGCCCTCGCTCAATTTCATATATCAGGGGGTAGTGGAGTTTGACCCGCTTGAAATTGCTAACCAAAAAATCACCATATTGTTCGTTGTTGCTCTTGGGAATGACGGAGATCATGTCCTCTTGTTCCTGGCGGATATCGGGGAACTGTGTTGGGACTATTTTGCTGTTAAATTGACGACTAGGGGGGGCCAAGGTGTCGATGTGCCTGCCGAAATTGTCCATATCGGAGTTGTATTTTAGCAGGAGTTTTGCTAGCTGCTTTTCAAAATTTTCCATCTTCATTCCTTGGTGGGTGTGTCTGTCCAGGCCGGTTGGGCGAACGCCGCACAGCGGTGTTGGTTATAAACACAGGGTCCACAAATGGCGGATGGGGGTTAATGGGTTGTTGGGCTTTTATTTGCCCAAATGGCGGGCTTTCGCAGTTCACCGGGAAAATATATTTTTAAGGGCCAAGGCAGGGGTTTGGGTTGCGTAGAAGGAGAGTTTTTACGGGCCATACTTTTTGCTGATCCCTGCCCGGTGGTGGGGAAATCGAAGCTAAATCGGGGGCAGGCTCTTTGGTCGTTCCCAAGGGGTAGGGGGAATGTAAAGCAGGACCGGCCCCCTGTAGAAAAGCGGGCAATGTAGGACGCAGCCATACCACCCCAAGCAGGCAAGCCTAGGCTGTGGTGGTTTTCAGGTTGGATGAAGGGGTTTGGTTTACACCCTATTTCAAGTTGGTCATCAAAAAGACCATCACAAACAAAGCGACTGTCTCGATCACCCCCAAAATCATGATGTAGTTCCCAATGCCTTTTTCGGTGTCCACCAAGGCCTCGCAGGCCATGGCCCCGGCCTTGCCTTGGAACCAAGCACTGGCACCCATGGCGAGGCCCCCGAACAGACCGGTGAGCAACATCGCCGCCGGGGGGACGGTGGCAGGGGCGTGCAGCATGGAGTTCATCAGGATCATCCCATAAATGGTTTGGGACAAAGGGGCGGAGGCGAAGGCGACTAAGATGAACGGGGCCGACTTGCTGCGCAAAAAGGCCTTGCGCCATGCGCCGATGGCGGCCATGCCTGTGATGCCTGTCCCAAAAGCGGAGCCCGTGGCCGCAAGGCTCAGCGCCAAGACATAGGCCCCTTGGCTCAAACTGGTGATAACGTCCATGTGGTTCCTTTTTGCTAAGGTGTTTGGTTGTATTCAAAGGGTCGGTAGGCCCGACCGGTCCATTCTAAGCCTAAGTGTTTGGCGCATTCTAAGAAGTTCAGCCGGATGCCGTGGACCATCACGGCGATCCCCACCAGGGCGAGGTTGATCCAGTGGCCGAGCAGCAAGATCCCCACCGCCGCTGCCCCGGTCCAAAAGGTTCCAAACCCCAGGTCCATCGCCAGTTGGTTGAAGGTCACCGCCATTTCCTTGGTCGCCAAACCCACAGCGAAGAGCCGGATGTAGGACACCAAATCCGAAAATTGCCCGATGCCGTCCAGCAAGTTCAGCGGTAGGTTGAACACCCCTTGAACCACTCCTCTGCCCCAAGACAACCCCGGGGCCTGCTCCCCAAACAGGATCACCAAGCCCAAGGCAGCGCCCAACACAGGCAACGCCCTTGGGTTCAAGGGTTCTTGCAACACAAAGTACGAGGCGAGGTCAAACAGGCCACCGAGAAACAGCAACCAGCCGAATTCGGTGAACCGGACCGACCACCGGTCCGCCCGGAGGATCTTCCACCCATGGGCCAAGCTCAACTGCACCCACCCTAAAATAAAGGTGAGTTTGATCACCACCAAGGCCGAGGTGTCCGACCAGCTGTTGAGCATCGGGACCACCAAATGGGTCAGGTACCGAGGCAAAGCGGCCTCAGGCACCCCAAACCAAACCCCGGTCATCGCCCCCCACAGGGTGGTGGTGGTGCCTAGCAAGAGGTATAAGCCCCAGGGCTGTTTGTTTTTGGGCCGCAAGGCAAATCGGTAGACCAGAGTCCCCAAAACCATCAACCCGCCATAACCAGCATCGCCGACCAGCAGCGCAAAAAATACACTGAAAAACACCAAAAACAACCCGCTGGCGTCTGGCTCTTGGGTCCCAGGGGTGACCCCGACAAACCGCAAGATCGGGTTAAACAGCTTGGTGAAACGGTTTTGTTTGAGCAGGGTTGGTGCCTCTCCAGGGGTGGTGGGTTCTTCGAGCAACACAAACCCCGAGGTTTTCGCCTGATCTCGCAGCTCCCCTAACCGGGCGGTCGGGGCAAAGCCGCTCAAGGAACAGAGGTCACTCAGGTGACACAACAGGCCGGTGGCTTGGCTGAATTGTAGCTGGTTTTTTAAGGAGGCCAGGTAGGCAAACAGCAGGTTAGGCTCGGTTGAAAGGGACTGGATCTCGGTTTGTAGTTGGTCGATTTGTCGCTCGGTGTCGGCGATCATTTGCCGCAACTCGCCGACAGGGTTGCGGGGTTGACGGAGCCTGACCAGCTTAGGGAAGGGGTTTTCTACAGCGGAAAAAACCACCACCACCCATTTATGGTTTCGTTCAAACAAAGGGAACCAATGGTCTGACTCCCCGAAGCCCTCTAAGTCTTTGGCTCGGACTTTATAAAAGCTTGGGTTTAAGCCTACCGAACTGAGTTTGCTCAGCAGCTGAGGGTCAAACTGTCCCAAAGAGGCGTTTTCGGCAAGCTCACTGTGCAGCCGTTGCAGGCGCAGGGACAGCGTTTCTACTTGGGCCAATTTGTGTTCTAGAGATTTGAACAACCCCTTGCCTTGTGCCGCCTCCTGGGTACGGTAAGTGGACGGTGGGTTGAAGTCCTCTGGGCAATGGGTTTTTAAGGTCGCTTCAGCACGGAGTAGCTTGTCTCGGTGTTCCGGGTGCCCTCCGTCCAGGTGCACCAATTTGGTCCGCCCGATGTCTGCCAAACAGGCGGCTTGTTGGCGGTGCAAAAACAGAAAGTGTACCTTGCTCATGGGTTCAATCATCCAAGTACCTCGCTCAATTCCCGTTCCAATCGCTTCTTTTTTGCCCCTCTAGCCCAACCGACCGCTGAGGCCGCTTGGTCATCCAAGTAGACGGTGATCCGTTTGATGTTGTTTTGGGCCTCTGGGATTTTGACCTTTTCAAAGAGGTTGATCCGTTGGGAAGTCCGCAACAGCTCTTCAGCGAGTAGCTTTTCTCCGCTGATCGCCAAGCGTAGCTGGACTTCCAGCCGGAACAAATCCACCAAAGCAACCACCCCCTGGTCCACCCACAAAGGGGTGGTGTGCAGGTCGTAAGGCAAAATAAAGACCTCAATATCCACCAACTTCTCTAAAGGCACCCCGGCGACCGTTTCCTCGGTGGTGTTGATCCCGGTCACCTGGATCCATTTTTGGATCTCAATGGATTCGGCAAAACAGCCCATCCAGGGTTCTAGTTTGACCCAAAAAGCCTTGACCTCCTGGTTACCTTCTTCGACATGCTGTTTGGCCCTCAGCCATTCTTTTTGTAACAACTGCTGTTTGATCCTCAGGGTCGGTAGATACCGGCTGAAGGTTCGTAGGCTGTCTTTTTGTTGTTTTAGCTCCGTTTGGGTGAGTTTGAGTTTCGCCATCAGCTCCCCTTGGGCCAATACTGCTCGATCAACGCCGAGGGCAGCCCGGTTTCTTGGGGTTCAAAGTTCTGGGCTAAAATGAGCCAACAACGATCCAGGGCGTCTTCCAAAGTGAGGTGAAGCTTCAAGTCCATCAACTCGGATTCAAAGGCTTGGCCAAAAGCCAATAGTTTTTCATCCCATGAGGTCATCTTAAACCCCATGGCCTTTTTTTCCAAGGTTTCTTGGTGGTTCGCATAAAGCCGAATCATCCCATCCATGATGCTGCGGTGGTCGTTGCGGGTCTGGGAGTTCACCAGTTGCTTGAGGCGACTGAGGGAACCAAAAGGCTCAATCCGGCCTTTGTTTAAGTAATACTGACCCTCGGTGATGTAGCCCGTGTTGTCTGGGACCGGGTGGGTGACGTCCCCGCCGGGCATGGTGGTCACCGATAAAATGGTCAGGGAACCGGCGTCTTGGAAGTCCGCTGCCTTCTCATAGCGGCTCGCTAGCTGGGTGTATAAATCACCAGGGTAACCTCGGTTCGAGGGGACTTGCTCCATCAGGATGGCGATTTCTTTGAGGGCGTCGGCGAAGTTGGTCATGTCTGTGAGCAACACCAAAACCCGTTTCCCAGAGAGCGCAAAATTCTCGGCAACCGCCAGGGCCAAATCGGGGACTTTCAACGCTTCGACCACCGGGTCGGCGGCGGTGTGAACAAACATCACGGTTTGATGCATCCGGTTGGCCGCTTCGAGCTGGTCTTTGAAAAAGAGATAGTCATCGTACAACACCCCTATGCAGCCAAACACGATCAGGTCGACCTCCGCCTGCATCGCAATCTGGGAGAGCAGGGTGTTGTGAGGTTCACCGGCGCTGGAAAAAATGGAGATTTTTTGGGCCTCAACCAACGAATTGAACAGGTCAATCATCGGGATGCCGGTGCGGACCATTTTGCTCGGCAACTTCCTCGTGGCCGGGTTCACACAGGGGCCGGCGGTGTTGATCAAGCTTTCGGTCAACCGGGGGCCTTTGTCCCTCGGTTCTCCTTTGCCGTCAAATATCCGGCCCACCAAATCGTCGCTGCCTGATACCTTGAGGGAGTGGCCCAAAAACTGGAGGGAATCACAGGTCGAAACCCCTGCTGTCCCCGAAAAGACCTGCAGGTAGACCTTGTTGCCGTCAATACGAATCACCTCGGCCAAGCTGGTGAACCCTTGGGCGGTGATTTGCGCGAGCTCCCCATATTGAGGCCCCTGGGCTTCCACCATGATCACATTGCCGATGATTTGTAAGATATGGTTATAGGTCGGTCGCATCCTCCTCCGGTGGCTGGATTTTTTCGAGGATTTTGTTTTTTAAGGTTCGGTATAATGGGTCTGAGGCGGCCGTGGTGTTCCAGTCGATACACAGTTGGGTCAATGGGTGAAAAAACGCCCGTGCTTCCGGTTTGTCGCCAAAGGATAGAGGGCTCTCGATCAAGGCGGCGATCAGCTCGAAGCCTTCTAACTGTCGCTCCAGATTGGTGGCGGCGTCCACCGGGTCAAAAGCGTTTTGTTGCAAGAACACCCGGTCAAAGAGTTGGGCCTTGAGGTAGGTGGTGAAATCATGGGTGCTGGTTCCTTCCTCTCCCAGTACCTTCATCATTTCTTCGATTTCGTGGCCTTGGTGCAGCAAAGCAAAAGCTTGTATGCGGCTGTGCTCTGGGACCGAACTGGGGTATTTGCTCCAGGATTCCAAGGGGTCAATGGCCGGGAAACGCCGGGCGTCGGAACGCTCCCTAGAAAGCCCATGGAACGCACCGACCACCTTCAAGGTTGCCTTGGTCACCGGCTCTTCGAAGTTCCCTCCTGCCGGGCTGACGGTTCCACCGATGGTCAAGCTACCGGTTTGGGATTCGTTGACTTGGACCAAACCAGCTCGTTCGTAAAACCCGGCAATGGTGGATTCTAAATAGGCGGGGAACGCTTCTTCGCCTGGGATTTCCTCTAGTCGCCCTGATCGCTCTCGCAGCGCCTGGGCCCAACGGCTGGTGGAATCAGCCAGCAACAACACATCCAGACCCATCTGGCGGTAGTATTCCCCCATGGTGACCGCTGTATAAACCGAAGATTCCCTTGCGGCGACAGGCATGCTGGAGGTGTTACAAATGATCACCGTCCGCTCCATCAGGCTGAGCCCGGTTTTTGGGTCTTTGAGTTTCGGGAATTCCTGGATGGTTTCGACCACTTCATTGGCCCGCTCTCCACAAGCGGCGATAATCACCACGTCCACTTCGGCGTATCGGCTGGTGATTTGCTGCAACACGGTTTTCCCCGCTCCGAACGGCCCTGGGATGCAGTAAGTACCCCCTTTGGCAACCGGGAACAAGCTGTCGATGATTCGGATTTGGGTGACTAAGGGTTCCGCCGGTTTGAGCCGTTCTTGGTAACAGGTCACCGGCTTTTTAACCGGCCATTCAAAGGCCAGTTTGAGCGGGATGTTTTGGCCGTCAAAATTAACCAATTGGCCGATGGTTTCATTCAAGGTATAGCTGCCTGGGTTCAGTTCCCCCAGTTTATAGGAGCCTTGTAAAAAAAAGGGGACCATGATTTTGTGGGTGACCCATCGCTCTTTGACCGTCCCGATCCAGTCCCCCGCTTTGAGGGATTCTCCGGTTTGGGCCGTGGGAACAAAGTCCCATTTGGTTGTGGTGGACAGCGGTTCACAGTTGTATCCACGGGGGGTAAAAAACCCGGTTTCTTCGGCAAGCCGGTGCAACGGGTTTTGTAAGCCATCAAACAAGGTGCCTAACAACCCAGGCCCCAACTGGACACTGAGCAGACTGCCGGTAAACTCAACCTTGTCCCCGGCGGCAACCCCATGGGTGTCTTCAAAGATCTGCACCTCTGCTTTGTCGCCCTTGATGCGGATGACCTCACCCTTCAATTGTACAGAACCGAGGCACAACAGACCGATTTCGTTTTGCATCAAGGGGCCGGTATACTGCACGGTTACCAAATTTCCGTTGACCCCGGTCACTTTCCCTGTTGTTCCCATGTGGCTCCTCACCGATCACCCGACAGATTCTAGTAAATTTTTGACCACCGCCGTTACGTTTTGCCGCCCAGCATCAAGATTATATTGCTCCTTTTCTAGCAGCAATTGAAGTTGTAATGCATATAAAAAGAAATCTTCTTGGTCCATATAGTGCCCTAGGTGTAACTCTTTGAGTTTTGACCATAAGGCATACCAACGGACTTGCTGCGCCTCTTTAGGGTTGTGGGCGTGCATGATTTCGGTGGCTTCAGCGACCGGGATATCCTTAAAAGAGGCGGTGCTCAGCTCGGCCTTTCGGCCCAACGCCCTGGCACGAAAGGTAGCCAACTCGTTGTCGAGGCTTTGTTGATACTGCCTGTATTCGTTGACCACAGGGATGGACGTCGGGGCGCCGCCGACCAGCTCGACCAACTGAGACAAAAGGGGGCCAGGCAATACGCCGCTACACTGGCTTTCCAGCTCGGCCATGCTCAGAGGTGCCGGGTCAGTAAAACTGAGTAAAGGTAGGCTGGCCATCAGGTAAACATAGCTCATTCGCCCCCTTGTGAGTTCCCTTTGAGCCAAAGTTCCCGGAGTTTTGGGCCTGTGTGTAACAAAAGCTGTTTGGCGATTTCGGCGCTGGAAAACTCAAAAAAACGTTCCTGGCCCTGTTCGGTGACCCAAAAACCGGCCTTTATCTTAGGGTTTGTCTTTAGCTCGACTTGTGCCCCCAGAGAATCGGCAAACTCCCCGACTAATCTCTGGACCGCTTCCTCTGCTTGGGAGGACCCAACCTCTAGGCTCACGGGACCGTTCAAATGGGGGATGATTTGTTTGATCAGGTCGACCAGTGCGGGAGGTGTGAGTGCTTCGGTGACTTTTTGTGTAGTGAACTTCTCGAATCTTTGGGTGAGCTGCTCCAGCAGGCTCAGCTCCAGATCCCTAGCGGCCATTTGTAGGCGTTTGGATAAGGCTGCCTCGGTCTGTTGGATGTTATCTGCACTTTTTTTCTCAATGGACTGGGCCATCTCCTGGGCGTTTTTGACCAGCAGATCAGCTTCAATTTTGGCCCTTGAGATCAGCAGGTCTGCCTCTAGCCTCGCCTTTTCAAGCCCATCTTCATGGATGGCTTTCAGTAGGTTTTCTAAGTTCGTTGAGCGAGTTTTTTTTGGTTCCATAGTGCTTAAAAAGAAGAAAGCAAACAGTAGTCGAAGTGTTAGCTGTATGTTAGGCTTTTCTAGCAATGCTGTGAATTAATATTTTTCTGAAAAAAAGCTTTCAAGGGCTACAACGATGTGTGGTGAGAGACAATGAGCACGAGAGATACAGGCCTAGATCATAAAATAGCTGCTTGGCTGGACCAGCAGCGACGTAAGGCTTTGAAAGAAGCGGAGACTGACAACCGGGTCATGAGCTCTCGGTCGGTCACCATCTCTAGGGAGTTTGGCTGCGAGGGTTACCCCTTGGCAGTGGCGTTAAAAACTCTGTTAGAAGACGCATCTGGGGACAAATGGACGATCTTTGATCGGGGCTTAGTGGAGCGGTTGGAGCAGGAATATGACTTAACCAAAGAATTTCTTGCTCAACTAGGTGATAAGGCTTCTGCGGTTGACCGGCTGAAAGGTTTAGTATCTCGCCATTGGGACGAAAAAAACCACAAACAGTATCAAGTGATTGCAGATACTATTTTTTCGATCGCTAGCGCAGGTAACGCCATTATCGTGGGCAGAGGCTCTGGAGTCATTGCTCAAGAATTGCCCAATTGCTATCACATCCGGCTGGTTGCACCTAAAGATCACAGGATGATTTCGTTTAAACGAAGGACAGGCTGTACCATCGAAGAAGCGGCAGAGGCTCTGGATCACAATAAAGAGCATAGTTCGGCGTTTTACCAAGATTTTCTTTCTGCAGATCTTTCACAGCATAATTATTATCACGGGATATTCAACACCCAAAAGTTGAATATTTCGACCATAGCCTCTGCGGTCACAAAAATTGTAGGCTATTGAGCTTGTCTTACTAGCCCTTGTCTACTGACTAGGGCTATAGCCAGGGTACTGCTATAAAATAAAGGGTTCTTAATGTTGTTAGAGCAGCGTGTTCAAAGCTTAGCGAAACATCTCCTGCCTTTGATGGTAAAAATCGGGTCTCTGGTTTTTGTGATCGAGCTGATTATTATGCTGATTTTACCCACCTTGGGTGAGTATTCGAACCCTCTTTTAACTTCATTAGTCGACGCCGGGATATTGGCGTTGACTGTGACTCCGGCTACTTTTTTCCTGCTACGGAGGAGCCAAAAAACGGGTACTGTTGAGTCTGAACAGGAGCGATTTGTCCCCATCCATTCCTATTTTACCAAAACGTTTTCCCTTTTTCTCCCCCCTTTTTCGTTGGTGTTTTTGATCGCATTGTTGGTCTCACTTGCTTATTACCAAACGGAAAAAGAAAGCCTCTTCACCAGGTTAGATCAGACCCAAAACCGGCAGCTAGATAATGAAGTCCATAACCTAACCCACCGGTTGCGGATGGCTTTTTCTGATTTGGTGTATCTGTCGAAAAACGCAGAGTCTTTTGGCTTGACAACCAACCGGCCGGATCAAAAACTTGCCACCGCTCTATCTGATTTTTTGGAACACCATCAGCCCTATGATGAGTTGAGTTTTGAAGCAAAGGAGCCAGGTGCTCATTTGGTGTATGACGAACAAAAATTCGTTTACACAGTGCAAGAACCCAGGCGTTTGTTAGACTCAGTGGGGGAAACACGAACCAAACCTGCTTTCGATCTTGACCTGCATATCTCAGGGCATCATACCGCTTCGATCGAGTTTAGGGCGAGGGTAGAGATGGCTAAGTCTACCGGCACCCTTGTGTTGCGGGCGGCTCTGAAGGACTTGCTGGTCCCTATGAGGGTTTGGCATCAACAAAATTCAAGTGAAGTTTCGATTTTGGTTGATCGAAAAATAGCTAATGGGGTGCTGCCAGACGATATCTTTCAGTTAGGACACAACCCGAAGTGGACTGATGCAAGCTACCAAGCCCTGGTGTTGCAACAAGCCTGGAAAGAATTCTATCAAGGTCAGAAGCCCCAGGTCGAAACGGACCAAGGGCGTTTTTTCTTTCGAAAAATCAGCTTACAGGCGATGTCACATTTGATGCATCGGTCTCCGAACTTACCTGGGTTAACTGCAGGCCAAGGCACCAGCTTGGTGATCGTCAGCTTGATCCCAAAATATGAAATCCAAAAAACAATCGATAGGCTGAGGCGAAAAATATCCTTTGTTTTTGTGATTTCGATCTTTGGGGTCAGTTTGTTGATTTTTGCCGTAGTGAACGCTTGGGCGGAGAAAGAAAACCATGAACTAGAGCTGGTGGAGTCCAAGGAAAAAGCCGAGTCTGCCACTCGGGCAAAATCCGAGTTTTTGGCAAACATGAGCCATGAAATCAGGACACCGATGAACGCTATTTTAGGGTTTAGTGAACTGTTACGGATCCAAACGAAAGACCCGCAAAACGAATCTTACTTAAAAAATATTGAGACGAGCGGCAAAACGCTGATGTCTCTCATCAATGATATTTTGGACTTGTCTAAAGTAGAAGCAGGGAAGATGCAACTGGACCCAAAGGCAATTGGCCTAGACAGTTTATTGTCCGAGCTGGGCCAGATTTTTGTGGCGAAAATTGAATCTAAGGGGTTGACTTTTAATTGGGAAATCAGCTCTGAAGTTCCACCAACCGTAATTTTAGATGCGGTCCGTTTGCGGCAGGTACTGATTAACTTGGTCAGCAATGCGATTAAATTCACCGAAGAGGGAAGGATCGATATTGAGATCTTGGTGGAGAACATGACTCCAACCGAAGTGGACCTGAAGTTCCTGGTCAAAGATACAGGGATTGGGCTCAATGCTGAAGATGCAGACATTATTTTTGGGGCATTTGAGCAGTCCCCTGAACAGTCCCATGTGAAATATGGGGGTACCGGTTTAGGGTTAGCCATCAGCCGGCGTCTGATTGAAATGATGGGCGGCGTGATCTGGGCTGAAAGTGACAAAGGCAAAGGTGCTTGTTTTTTTATCAGGCTGCCTAAACTTCGTTATTTACAAGAGGCGCCTGAATTAGAAGGGCCGAAGCCGCCGGAGCCGGACGTCATAGACTTTTTACCGGCAACGGTCCTGCTGGTGGATGAAGCGCCGCTCAGCAGGATGTTGATCAGGGGCTACCTGTCTGGTCAACCGATCACCTTGCTAGAAGTCGACACGGCGCAAGAAGCAGTTTCCGTGTCGGCGAAGCATGATGTTGATTTGATTCTTGTGGATTGCCAAGGCGCAGATGCAGGGCAACAGGCAGCCTGCCTGCACCTCAAACAAAATGGGGTTGATACTCCACATTTATGTATCAGCGCTGCGGTGGCGAATGAACCCAGTCGCTCAGCCCTCTTGGACCGAGAAGGCTGGCTGAGTAAACCAATCTCACAGTCTAGCCTTTTTGCTCAGCTGGCAACCCGATTGCCGGTGAAAACAGCGAGTGATAAGTTTGAGAAATCTTTAAAATTAGAGATAGACGGTTGCTCTCTAACCAAACAAGAATGGCAGTTCCTGTGTAAAGAATTAAAAGGCACCTTGTGGGAACGTTGGGAAATCGTGCAGGACTACACGGTGATAAACCAGGTTGAAGATTTTGCGATTGATCTATATAACTTAGGAAAGTCGTGTAACTGTTTGCCCTTGTCTGAATGGGCTGATACACTTCGAACTGCGGCGAACCTCTTTAACTTAAAAGAAATACCGTTGATCGTCTCACAATATAAATATTGGGTAACGCTGGTGGAACAAAAGGCAGGGCAAGAATGTTGAATCGTATCAAATCAGAGTCGTTGATTTTGTTAGTTGATGATGTCCCGATAAACCTTCAGGTATTGGAACGCCTGCTCGCAAAAAACGGCTACAAAACGGTTTCCGCTTGCGATGGGGTCGAAGCTTTAGAAAAAGCAGCTGAACTGCACCCGGACCTCATCTTGATGGATATCATGATGCCTCGGCTCAATGGTATTGATGCTTGTATAGAGTTCAAACAGACCGAGTTTGGGAAGGATGTCCCGGTTATCTTCCTCACTGCACTGACCGACACCGGCAGCATGGTCTCCGGTTTTGAGTCCGGTGGGGTTGACTATGTCACAAAGCCTTTCCAAGAGTTGGAGCTGATTGTTCGAGTCCGAACCCACCTCGAATTACGAGCGGCGAAGCTTGAATTGGCGAAACATAACCAAAGTCTCGTCGAAGAACTCGAAGAGCGGCGGCAGTTCGAAGATGAGCTGTTAGCTTATGAAAAAGAGCTGGAACAGAAAGTTAACATTGATGAGTTGACTCAAGTAGCGAACCGCCGGGGGATGAACCAGTACCTGGATGAAATTTCGCAGCTGTTACCAAAGGACAGTAGTGAGCTGGCGATGATCATGTGTGACATCGACTTTTTTAAAAACTACAACGATCAATATGGTCATCCCCAAGGGGACGTGTGTCTAAAACAGGTCGCTTTAGCGATTTCCCACGCAAAAAAGAGACCTGTTGATTTAGTCGCCCGGTACGGCGGTGAGGAATTCTTGGTTATTTTGCCTCATGCATCGGTTAAGGAGGCAGAGCGGGTCGCTAAGGAATTACGTGCGGAAGTCGAATCATTAGAACTCAAACATGAAGCGAGCTCAGTGAGCCCTCATGTGACTTTATCAATCGGTGTAGCGTCGGTTACTCCTGACGGCAGTCGAGAAACAGTGGATCGTTTGATCGCCATGGCCGACCAAGCGTTGTATCTGGCCAAGCATGCTGGCCGACATCGCATCGTTTTGTATAAAGAAAACACATAATGGACATTGAAACATACAAAAACGTCACTATTTTGGTGGTTGACGATACATTACTGAATATTCAGGTGTTAGGAGCATTGCTTCGAAGCGAGGGTATGCAGGTGAGCGTCGCTCAAGAAGGCATTCAGGCTTTGAAATTGGCAAAGAAGCTGCTTCCAGACTTGATCCTATTGGATGTGATGATGCCAGGTATGAGTGGCTTTGAGGTGTGCAAACTGCTGAAAGAGGACCCGAATACCGCTGAAATACCTGTGATATTCCTGACTGCAAAGGTTGAGTCAGAAGACGTGGTCAATGGGCTGAACCTTGGGGCCGTCGACTATATTTTAAAGCCTTTTAACTCAACTGAACTTTTAGTCCGAGTGCGCAATCATTTAGAGCTTAGGTTGGCTAAAAAGAAGTTGGCCCTTCAAAATGAAGAGCGGTTAGAATTGCTGCATGTGCTGTGTCACGATTTGTCGAACAGCTTCGGTTCGATTTTAGGCTTTCTCAGTGTTGACGACGAAGATTTAATCGCAAACTGGTCAACGTTTAAACCGTTGATGGTGTCTTCGGCGGAAAATGCATCAGGACTGATCAACTTGATTCGCCAGATGAGAGCTTTAGACGAAGGGAAAATTGTTGTTACTCTGACTCAAAAGAGCTTAGCGGACTTGATTCAAAAAAGCCTCAGTTTGCTTCAACACAAGTTTGAAGCAAAGTCGATCAAGACTGATACCCAAATAGATCCTTCTCTCCAGGTTCTGGTGGAAGAAATTAGCTTCGTGAATACAGTGATCAATAATTTGCTCACCAACGCCATTAAGTTTTCCCACCCTAATTCAACCGTGACGATCAAGGCTTCAATGTATGGAGCCAAGGTACAGCTTTGTATCATTGATCAAGGGGTTGGGATGTCAGAAAAACAAATGTCTCAGTTGTTTGACCTAACCAAATCAACCAGTAAGCCGGGCACCGCTGGCGAGCTTGGGACCGGATTTGGCTTGCCATTGGTCAAGAAGTTTGTTCATCGGTATGGAGGGAAGATTGAGATCGACTCGCAACAAAACGAGCCTTCAGGTACCGAGATTAAGATTATGCTGAACGCTGAGCAGGAAACGAGCTAAGTAGGGTACTATAGCGCAGAGCAGAGGTACCGGTTGGAGGCCTGCTGAGTGAAACGCAGATCAGCCAAGGGGTTTCCTTGGCTGAGGTGTAGCGCAGACTAGCCTCGTTATGGCTGCTCGATAGCGTGAAACCCCATTTCATTCAAAGACTTTCGAAGCTTCGATTCTTTGATCGGTTTCACCACATATTCTAACACCCCTTTTTTAAATCCCGCTAAGGCGTTGTCCCAATCACCAAGACTGGTGACCATGATGACACTGACCTCTTGGTTTTGCCTGAGGCCCATTTCTTGTTCTTTTTTGCGGATGACTGAGAGCGCCTCTTGCCCGTCCATTTCAGGCATCATGATATCAAGCATGATTAAATCTAGGGGCTGGCTCGTTTCATGCCCTTGGTCAAATGCACTCAGTACCTCCAAACCTGTGGTTGCGAACTGACAATCTCCATATTTGTTTAGGAAATACTCCAGCAGGGTACGGTTTACAGGTAAGTCGTCTGCGATCAGAATGCGAGGTCGGTGAGTCATGAGTGCTTTATCCGATGAAGTTGGGATTAACCAAAAATATACCTCCATATCGGGTACGGGTCAAGCTTTGCTTCGATATTTGGGACTACCAAAGGAGGCAGTCGGGCTAGCAGATGAGAGGCTAGCCCTTGATTTTTTGATAGGGACTCAAAAAATAGGGGTGACTTGGTATATGTCCTTGATTTTTTTGACCTCAAACCCTTTTAAATCCTTCCCTTGTTTCCATTTGCTGTCTTTGAACTTACCCACATATTTATGCATATATTCAGGATCAACAAAAACTCGCTCAAAGGAAGCAGCACTCATGAACCCTTCTCGCAATTGATTCCTTTTTGGTGGAGGAAACAAAAAACAAAGGTAAAAGCCGCCTCTGACCTCTTTATGGAAACAGGCCTTAAACCGAGTATCACCATCGTGTAGGATATTCTGGAAAGTAAAGGGGGTTTGGTAATCGTATAGCCGGGCTGCGATGATCGGCTGTTGCCGGACGAACATAAAAGCGACATTCAGAGCGGTCAGCAAACTGACGATCAAAACAAAGATCACAAGTTCGCGACGGGCACCAGGCACGTCAGTGATCAAATCTTCATAGTGCATAGCTTTTCTCCATCTGCGTGAGGTATCAGCGATGAGCTATACCTAGTATCTCAATTATCGCTTATATTTGCACATATCTCAAGTGAAAGTTGGCAAACATGTAACGAAGAGTTAACAGTATTGATGCATATTAGATACCGGACGCTACTCTTGAGCAGACTTGGGGTGATTTCAAAGGACCACTTTTTAGTTTAGAGGCCACACCGGGGCTTAAGGATTTTGGTGTGATTTGAGGATACTCATCATCATATTTATTGATACACCTGTTTTAAATAAATCGAAATATAACCATCATGACAACAATGGGCTCTGTTAATCTCAGTAAAGCAAAAGTACTTTGGGCTGATCATGGCCAAAGGCGGTTCAAAAAAGTCGAACGTTACATACCGATCGTCTCCTTTGTTGCCGGCTTTGTCTGGGACTCAGTGATGCTCACTCGAATCGACCTCCTGAAAGATAACTTGATCCTGTTGGCATATTGGATTGGTTTAACCGTGACCCTTCTGTTGTCCCAGCAAGTCCGTAGCCACGCCTTGAAATCCACGAAACTGATTCAATTCCAGAGGTATTACCCTTGGTTGATGAACTTTTTTCAAGGAGGACTGGTTTCGGCTTACATCGTGTACTATTTTCAAAGTGCTAGCTTATCAAAAAATATTATTTTTGTGGTTCTTCTGGTTTCGCTGCTGGTTGCGAATGAATTTTTTCGGCACCGGCTTGAAGGGCTCGGGTTGCAGCTTGCTGTCTACTTCATCTTGACCCAAAGTTTTGCTGCCTTTTTCTTCCCGATCATCGCCCATTCAATGGGGCATAGAATCTTTATGCTCGCCGGTTTGTTTGGTTTCGCCTCGGTTCTCGGGCTTTGCATTCCATTGTATTTACGTGGGGTGATCAAGAAACAGGGTGAGTTAGTGAGGATCCTGTGTATGGCAGCTGTGATTTTTGGGATCTTAGAAATTTCCTACCAAGAAAACCTGATTCCACCTGTTCCTTTGTCTTTAAAGTCAGCAGGGGTCTATCATGAAGTAGAAAAACAAGCCGGGAAATATCAGCTCAGCTACGAGCCAGCTCCATGGGGCCAATTTTGGCGAACCATCAACCCCGTTTTTCATTTTGTGCCTGGCGAGGATCAGTTGGTCGGGTTTGTTTCCATTTTTGCACCTGTGGGTATCGAACAAAAAATCAAAGAATCATGGTACTGGGAAGACAGCGTCACCAAACAGTGGCGGCTGATGGATACTCATCGATACGAGATTTTTGGAGGCCGGGACGGCGGTTGGCGCAGCTATTTCGTTAAACGAAAACTAGCCGAAGGACCTTGGAAGGTAGAGATAAAAACCCAAGCTGGCAAATTGGTCGGGGTTTTGGATTTTGAAGTGGAATTCACCAAAACAAAAATGCCTTTAAAAACAATTTTGGTTTGGTGAACTGGGCAAGTCACTAATGTTTTTCGTAACCCATATCCGCCATGATTCCAAACAACCGGTTCAGTTCAATCGGCTTCACAAGGTAGTACTCGGCCCCTTCCTTGAAGGAAGACAACACGTTCGTCTTGTCCCCTAAGGCGGTCGACATGACCACGTTCACTTCCTGAGTAACCTTGTTGGTTATTTCCCATTCTCTGATCAAACGTAATGCCTCACGTCCGTCCATTTTGGGCATCATGATGTCTAAAAAGAGGACATCAAAGGGAGCGTTTTTCTCCCAGGCTTGTTTGAAAATATCTACGGCCTCTTCACCGTTTACGGCAATTTCAATATCGCCATAGGATTTAAGGGCATGTTGCAATAACTGCCTAGCCAGCAGTGTGTCGTCAGCGATCAATATTTTCATTGGTTCTCCTCACCATTTGAAGGTAGGATACAAACTTAGGGTCTAGTCATCAAGTTATTTTTAGCAGACAAAAGCTCTGTCAATCCAGATAGAATCGCAATACAAGGTGTTGGAACCCCTAATTCGATGCCGATTTTCAAGGGTGCCTCAAGAATCGCCTTAAATTCCAGCTGCCTACCGTTTATGAAGTCTAACAACATGCTTGTTTTGTAAGGGGGCATTCTATCGGTTGCCTCCATATTTTGATTGATCAACCGGTCATCTAACAGGTGGCCCCTCGCACGCCCCAAAGCAACCACCTCGGCCATGACACCTAAGACCAGTTGGCGGATTTGTGGGTTATTCATCATCTCTTGGGTGTCCGACTGAGTCAGGACAGAAATGGGGCTGAAAGGCAGGTTCCAAATCAGCTTCTTCCACCGAGACCGCTCGATATCTACCGATACTTTTGCCTTGACCCCTGCGTCCACAAACATTTGCGTCCAAGGATCAGCTGAGAAGTTGGCGTTGGTGGGGTAACACCCGATTTCTAAGTCCCCTCGGAGTTGGTGATGAACTACCCCAGGTTGAGTTTTGCTCACACCGATGTGGGCGATAGCGGAATACAGCGGATTGTTTGGGAAGGCTTTGTATATCGGTTCCTCGATTTCAATTCCATTTTGGATCAATAGAATCGAAGATGTCGGGGATACCACCGGTCGGATCAACTCCGGCAGGTTGATTTCAGGTAGCACTTTGGTGGCGATCAACACCAAATCCGCTTGGCCCACATAATCTTGAGGCGTTGCAACGACCTGATCAGCAAAAACGTGATAGTCTCCTTGGTAGCTCTTTACCTCTAGGCCCTTCTCAGAAACGACCTGGAAATCAGACCGGCAGACAAAGCTCACGTGATGCCCGGCTCTAGCGAGCTTCGAGCCGTAATAGCCGCCAATTCCCCCTGTCCCAACAATCAGTATCTTTTTTGGATTTTCCACAACACCTCTCTCGAAATTGGTTTGTTTTTAAGATAGTTGGCTGGACAAACAAGGTCAACAGAGCTTGCCAATAACCCTATGGGAGGGGTAAAAACAACCATGACTTCTAACGTGCCCTCGCTTCAAAAAAATGAACCCCAGCTTTTAGCCATCGCCTTGTCTGGTTGCATGGACAGCCAGCAACTAGAAGGGGCTCCAGATCATCTATCTGGTTTTTTGTCCCCTTTGGTTGGGGAGCCGTCTAGTCTGTTTAAAGGGGTGACACCGGTGGTACTCGAAGGCTCGCAAGCCTCTCGGGGGCGCATCTTGCGCGAAAAGGCGAGACACCCAATGACGTTAATCAGCGGGGTGGCCCAGTGGTCCCAGGACCAGGCCTTTTTGGTCCCAGACGATGCCTTTGACTTAAACGACCCTACCAGCTTGGTTGCCTTGAACGGTTGGCCAGGGACGGTGGTCCTTGATCTCTGGGTTGACGGGGACATCGAGGCGTTTGCTGCTTGGTTACAAGCTGAGGGGCCAGCCAACCTGATCGCTTGTTTGTACCCTACAAAAGAAAAATACTCTAAGACACAAGTCCCAGGGAAAAACCTGTTTTGCCAACTTTGGGGTCTGGCTTTGAGCGGAGAGCCAGCTTCTTTGGAAAATGAAAAGCTGACCTTGAGCAGCCTGTGTGCTTACCTAAAAGGCTTCGAACTGCCGGTGATTTGCAAAGGAGAGTTTGTCCTTGCTGACTACTCTGCTGGGCTTTTTGATCCACTGGGGTTAGGGTGTTTTCCCATTCGCTCTATGGGGATCAAGGCAGAGCGGATTTGTATGGTTAAGGACGTTTTGAGTGAAATCAAACATTGGTCCCGGTATAGCGAGAGCCAGCTTGAATATTCAGTGAACCATAATTTGGCTCCATACCTGCTCCAAGAGCTGGGGGAGACGGCTGTGGTGTTGCGCCAGACCCTGGGCTTGCGGCCTCAGGAAATCGAAGCAAGCGACCAGGAAATTTCGTTCAGCTCAGGGCGGTTGTCTTATGAGTTTACCATCACTCACAAAAAAGCAGGGCTGCTCGCTTCGGTGTTGTGGTTAGACCCCTTTTGGTTCCATCATCCAGACCGGATTAAGGCTGTTGTTGAAGCTTTATCGTTTAGCTCAACAGCGATTTTGTTTATCTTGGACCAACCTGTTGAACCCAAATTACTGGTCAGCTCATTTCAGGCTAAGGGCTGGGAGTTGACTCAGGAAACCGACGACTTGGTGGTCGCTCAAAAAGCCAAGCTGGAGGTGAAGCTGGAGCCTGAGCTGTTTGAAATCATCGGGCACCGTCTGGAGCAGCTGTTTTGCGAGCCAGCAAATGGCCAAGGCTTGAAAGAAATTCTTGCGCTTCTAGGCCCAAATTGATAGGCCAAAAGAAATGAAGAAACCAAGCAACGGTGAGGCTGTGTCGAAGAATTCAAACTTTTTTTGCGAATCAAGAGGAATTCGGGTGCAGCTGCTCGCTTGTCCCGCCTGCTCAAGCTTTCCCTGCGAAAAGCTCGACGTAGATCAGCGGGCACAATTGGACGCATCCCCCTATTTAGAACTCGCTGTTTCAGGTTTACTCCCCAGGAAAATCAAGATGTTTGTGATTAAGTATAAAGACGGTAGCTATAAAGAAGTCGAAGACTTAGACCCGCTCCAGCCGGATTTGGGTTTACTTGAGGGGATCGAAGTCGTGTATCAAGTTTCCAAAGAGTGGGTGCCGCAACTGGTGTTACGACCCAAGCCAAAGCAAGAGCGAAAGAAGATCCTTAGCGAGGCTGAAACAGCGAGGGCACAAGCCCGAGAAAACTCTGACTCTAAACAGGATGAGTTGCCTCCGATGGAGCCTGAATTGATCCAAGTCAGCTTTTTGTGATGTTTGGCTTCAGTGGCCTGTAAATTGCTTTAATAGAGTTCTGAAAAACGAACCCTGTTAATGTACTCACTGAAGCAATACGATGATCCAAAACAACACCCTCCTGCGTGGGCTATTCATGGCCTTGGTCATGGCGCTCTACTTAGTCTTAAACGCCCAGTCAGCTACCTGGGAACCTCGATTGCGGCCATTGGTACAGATGGATGTACAGGCAAATAGAGACCGGTTGCTGCGTACAGGCGAGTGCCGTGGGTGTTATTTACGGCGGGCAAATTTTAGGAATATTGATTTGACTGGCATGGATTACAGCCGGGCAAACCTAGAAGGCGCAACTTGGACCGACGGGACCGTTTGCCAAGTCGGTTCAATCGGCAAGTGTGTTCCTCCGACTCCGCCTCCAGAAGAATAATCAGGCTGTTAAGCGAGCAGGCTGGCCCCAATCATCCCGGTTTTTGCGCCTTTTGCGCCCTTTTTGAGCACGGCGGTGGCACTAGAAATTCGCTCTAAGGTCACCCCAGCAGACCCGCCTTTCACTTCCAAAATCGCTGCGCTTACCCTAAGTAATTTAAAACGACCGATATTTCCTTCCCGATCTTTTGCTTCAATATAGCCTTTTTCTCGATCCTCGGGCTCATAAAAGCTCTCGACGTCGTTGGCAAAAGCGGAGCAAACAAGCTTGATCAGTTGGTACGTCTCTTCGTAGTCAGCGGACTTGAAAGCAGCAAAAAAATCATCCCCGCCAATGTGGCCAATCAAGCTCGCTTTATTGTCTAAGTGTTTGGACAGCAATTCTGCAAAAAGCAAAATAGCTCTGTCCCCTTCACGAAACCCCTGTTTGTCATTGAAGGGTTTGAAATGATCAAAGTCAAAGTACACCAACATCAAGTCTGGGCAGAGGCCAGCACAAGTATCTTGCAGGTAACGGCCAATTTTGTGGTTGCCCGGCAGCCCTGTGAGTGGGTTTTGGTCCCTCGCTTGGGCAATGTTTCGGTCGCTCAAAAGTTTGAGTAATCGGTTTGAACTCAAAAACCCGACATACTTCCCCTGCCCTGTGATCAATAACCCTTTGGCGCTATCACTGAGGGAGTAGATCTCAAGGAGTTCTTCGATTGATGCGTTGTCAGGTGCCTGGGGGCAATTGTTGATGAAATTCTCAACAACGATGCCAGCCGAACGGTTTTGCATCAGTTCCCGACCAAAGGGGCTGTACACATAGCTTTTTAAGTCTTCTTCACACAACAGCCCCACGGGGTGTTCCTGGGCATCCAACACCGGGAAAAAACTCAGTGCCTTGTGTGTTCGGAAGAGGTCTAGGACTTGAAGCATGCTAGAGTGGATTGAAACTGCAGGCAAAGTTTCTAGCTGGTCTAGAAGCCAAGAACTCTTGGTTTTACGTCGATCTTGTTGGATCAGCAGAGAAACCAAGGAACTCTTCTGCCTGATTTGTGTGGCCTCTAGTTCAGGAGGGCCGATTAAAAACCCCTGGGCAAAATCGCAGCCTACCTCACGACAAACAAAATACTCAGCTTCGGTTTCGACCCCTTCAGCAATGACCTTGATCCCCATCAAATGGGCCAGATTCACCAACTTGGCGACAAAGAGCTTTTTCTTGGGGTTCAGGCAGATCTGGGTCAGGAAAAACCGGTCTATTTTTAGGTACTGAGGGCCTGAGTCAAACAAAAGCTGTAAGCTGGTTGAGCCGGAACCAAAGTCATCCAGGGCAATGGCGTAACCTTGTTTTCTGTAATGTTTTGAAACCTGTAGGGCTTGTTGAGTGTTTGAAGACTCATGGCGCTCTGAAACTTCGAAACAAAGGTTCCTGCGTCCTAGGTGGTATTTATGTAACAGTAGGTTTGTGTCATCTGTGACCCGGTCAGAGCCGTCAATCACTCGGTTGTCGAGGTTGTAAAACAAACGATAGTCTGAGTGATTTTCTAAGGTGACAAACTTTTGTATCGCCTTCTCCCGTAACAGCAAGTCCCCCTGGTAGAGGAGCCGCTCTTTTGCCATCGAATCAAACAGAGAAGCGGGGCCGCCAAAGCCGATTTGATCTGTCTTTCGCAGCAACGCTTCCACAGCGAATATTTCGCCAGAATGCATGTGGACGATTGGTTGAAGGGCAAATTCAAGATGGTTGAGACGTTCCTGCCACAAGGGCCAAAGGAAATTGCCTTCAACTGCCAGCTCGTTGAAGTCGCTGGCGACGCTTGCTGTCAAAGTGGAATCCGACATAAGGCATCACAAAAAAGAGGGGGGATCAAGGCGGCCTGTGCAGTAGGCCGCCTTGTCTAGAGGTACCGGTGCGAACCGATTAGAATTTCACAAACAAACCAGCACCGATAAAGGATTTGGTAGTTGCAGTTCCTGTAGTAGGTGTGTGTGCGTTAGCAGCATACATGAAGTTCATCGAAGTGTGCTTAGCCAAGTGCATTTGGTAAATCAAGCTGTTGATTGCTTCTTTGTAATCTTTAGAAGCTTTCTTGCTGTCTTTGTAGTCTACGCTAGCGTTGGTGAAGACAACTTTATCATCCCCAAGCTTGTATTGTACTTGGATTGCCATGTCAGAAGTCTTTTTGGTGTCAACTTCATCTTGAGCGATGCTCTTGGCACCTGAGTCAACAGAGACTTTGAATCCGTCCATGATTTCATAACGAACACCCAGTTGAGTACCTGAATGGCTCAATACAGTAGCGGTAGCAGAATGATCATCAGTTTTAGCGCTCAAAGAAGAAACGCTGAATTCAATCGCTCCAACCTTGCCGTTAGCACCAATCTGTGTACCTGAACCAGCTTTGTATTCTTTGATGCCTGTTGTGCTGCTTTTGCCTGCGCTGCCAGTTACATCACCAGTTGTTAGATCAGCAGATCCAGTTACTTTGCCATCGGTGAACTTGTACTTGTGGGCATTCATTGGATCAACAACATACAGACTAACACCAGCTTTGATTTTGTTGATTTTGTATTCAAAACGAACACCTTGTGCTTCAGTTTTGATCAACTCACCTTTGTAAAAACCATAAGAATGGCTGTCACTGGTCATTGTCCCTGTGTTAGAATCGTCCGCCAAAGCGTAAGATTCTTTTGGCTTGATGGTACCGAAAGAGATTTTTACTGCGCCGAAGGTTGCGTCAGCTCGTCGTTGGATCGCAGACATGGTGCCTTGATTCCGAGACTCTAACTCAAAGTAAGCAGACAAAGGGCCGCTTTTGACTTTTGTTCCTAAGTTGGCTTCACCGAATTCAACCAGTTGGCTGTTTTGGCCCGTAACACCGCTGGTGTACTGACCAACATAAGCACGAAGTTTACCACCGATTTTTACTGAGGTAGCGTCGTCACCAGCATAAGCAGCACTGGTAACCATTAGGCCAGACAAACTAACTAAAGCTAGCTTTTTGAAGATCTTGTGAGACATAGTGTTCCTGAAATATGAATTGATGTTTCCGGCGCTTGCGCCATGGTAAAAAGACCTTCGGGCTGAGGCCCGGTCTAAAGAGCCAATTGGCCCGCTATGAACTTAACTTAACTGTCTAACTTTCTTTGAACGATAACGGAGTGTAAAATAAATGTAAATTGTTCAAAAAGGTACCTTTAAAACTCAACAATTTTTTTAGATGTCTAACCCGTACCCAACCTTTGGGATGGAGCGGATTAGCTTGCCAGGAGCGCCTAACTTTTTCCGTAAACTCGATACATGGGCATCGACGGTTCGGGTGTATGTTTCCGAGTCGTAGCCCCAAATGGAGTTTAACAGTTGGTTGCGGTGAAAAACTTTTTTAGGTTTTTTGAGGAATAGAAGCAGCAGCTCAAATTCCTTGTTCGTCAAGGTGACTTCACGTTCCTCTGCGTATACTTTATGCTCGTCCTGGTTGATTTGGATTGATTGATAACGCAGCAGGTTTTGCTCCTGAGCGTTGACCCGTCGCATCACCGATTCGACCTTAGCGAGCAATACCTTGATCGAGAAGGGCTTGGTGATATAGTCGTCGGCGCCAAGCTTCAGCCCGGTGACCACTTCGTGTTCTTCGCTTTTTGCTGACAGGATGATGACCGAGATGCTTTGGTACAATTCTTTGGACTTCAAAATCTTCAGGAAGTCTAAGCCACCTAACCCTGGAAGCATTAAATCCAAAATAATCATGTCTAGGTTGATGTCTTCTAACAAAATAAAGGCATCGTTAGCGTTGTCTGCTTCGATGACTTCATAGTTTTGTTTGCGAAGGTTGTAAGCGACTAGCTCACGGACATCATCCTGGTCTTCAATGACTAATATATGATTCATTCCCTTCCTGGTCAGGTGGTAAAAAGCCGTTGGTCTGGCTCAACAATAGGGTGTTTTTAGCGGGGTGACTCTAAGTTTTTGTAAAATATTTGTAAGATCAGTTTACCTGGAACTACATAAAAGCCAAACCTAAGTTACCTGTTGGGGAATTTATTCGTTCCAATCCAACCAGCCTGCCCGACCAAAACCACCAATATAATAGGCAGACTGGACCTGAAGTTCCATCGGCTTGAAGTCGTGGAAGCTGAGGTATTGTTTAGCGAGCGGGAAACGTTGGGTGTAGCTTTCCCTCAGAGCCTCGACCCCTTCGGTGACTTCAACAACGTCGACCATCAGGCACAGCCGAGCTTTATCTCTAGCAGGGTCGGCTGGGGTGATGGTCAAGCTGGCCTTAGGGTAAGCGGTCAGGTTTTTTGTGTGTTGGGCCAAATCACTCACCCAGCAGGTAATCACACCTCTAGAGTCCAGCATATATGGGATCAATGAACCGAATGGGAACCCTTCCTTTTCTTTCGAATAGGTGGACAATACAGCATGTTCTTGAGCGTTAAGTAATGCTTTGGCTTCAGTGATCACAAGAGTAACCTATATATGGGACGGTGAAAATGTGCGTGCGTTTGGGAAAGGGTAGTGGTCTTCCAGATTTCGGGTTGACCCAGGCTGGAGCGACGGCCATAACCTTGCTGAGCTTTCAAAAGGTTGTTTAGACCCCTTTGATGACAGGTTCGTCAAGAATCCTTGGTGTCCGATATCTGTTAAAAAGCTCAATGCAAATTGCCGTAGATATTTCTCAGGGTCCCTTCGTAAGTGGCTTAACCCTTCAAGCCGGCCTAACCCGGCAAGCAACGGCTCGTTTTGTTGGTGGAATTCATCGAGCGGCTCTCCTGTGCGAATGTATTGCTTCAGTTCTGAGAGCTGAAAAACCCCGGCTAGCCAGAGCTGTAAGGACCAGGGGTCGCTGAGCCTGCGCTCCGTTGTTGGGATGAGGTGGTATTGGCCTTGGAGCAATAGGTCGGGCAACACCCCGTTGCCGGTCAAAGGAGAGTCAGGTTCTTTCAAGTTGGCTATTTTATGGTCCATCAATCCGCAAGAAGGGGATTTTGATTTCAAAACAACCCCATCGGCGCCTTTAATACGTCCGATGATACCCAGAGACGTCTCACGTAATAAAGGTGCCAAATTCACCGTTTTCCGCTGTTGGAAAATCTGTAACTCTCCGTTCCACCTGCTGTCTATCGGGTCACGAGGGGTCCCTAGCCCGGCTTCTTCTTCTGGGCAAAAATCAATCAGGTTGATGTGCTCTAGGATACCTAACGGAATCGGGGAGTCGAGTTTTTTCTGGTTGTACCGGCAGACTCGTTGCCCTAGGCATGCACTTATACCTACAGTTGGTATTGAAAGCATAATCACTTCAGTGGTTAATGTTGCATCTATTTGAAAATGAAGGCTATTACTGTCGATGATATCTTGGCTGTGGATAAAAAGGCTAGCGAAAGTTCTATTTTTTTTATATGATGATCGAATCAATTGAAATCTGCTGAATTTTTTGGGGGCACATGACGATTAAAAAAAGACTGAAAATTCCATCTCTGTGTTTCACTGCATTGATGTTGATTTTGGTGGATAGCGTAACAACTCGCCAAACCGTTTACGGAAGCTTGGTGCCTGATCGCAGTGTGGTAAAGGCTAGCCAATATGTGTCTTTTGTGAAGCAAATGGCCCCGGCCTACGGTGTAAAACCAGAGCTAGTCTTAGCGGTGATGAAGACCGAATCAGCTTTTAACCCAAAGGCGGTTAGCGGAGCTGGTGCTTTGGGGCTGATGCAGTTGATGCCAAATACGGCGCAAGGGGAGTACGAAGAGGTTTTTGGGGAAGCCGTAGAGCCCGAGTTTTTCAAGCGTCAACTGCTTGATCAGCCAGATTTGAATATCTTACTGGCCATTCGTCACTTGTCTGAGCTCGAACGGTCCTTTCGACACGTTCGAAACCTTAAAAAACGCCGTGCTTTGGTTTTAGCCTCTTACAATGCGGGGTTTAAACGGGTCAGGCATGCCTTTGAATGCCCTCGTGTTGTCTGTGTTGGGGAAATGTCCAATCACCTCACTTGGCTTGGGTTCCAAGAAAAAATCGCTAAGCTACCTCGTGAAACTCGTCTTTATATCAAGATTGTCGGCCAAAATCACCAAGTTGCCTTAGCGCTACTCTAGCCTATCCTCTATACCAGCTTTTACTAAAGCTGGTCATATCCCCTCTACCTTTTTTGTCTTTATTGCTCTGATAACATTTGTCGGAAATGTACCAGTCCCGCTTCCGCCAGCTCGGTTCTAAAATCCTGTTTGCTGACTTTCTTAGGTCTTCTGGGTGTATCCACAAGCCCCCAGTTTGCGTTCATCGGCTGGAAGTTGTCTTTCGATGCATTTTGTAAGTGCCCTAACAAGCCACCAAGCATGGTGTTTGGCCCCGGGTGGAGTGGTTTTTGCCCTCGCAGTTCTCGGATCAAACAGAAGGCCGCCCAAAAGCCTGTGCCTACCGCCTCTGTGTAGCCTTCGGCCCCGGTCATTTGTCCTGCAATTTGGATGTTAGGGTGGGACTTAAGCCTCAATCCAGCGTCTAGGTGGGTTGGTGCGTTGATGAAACTATTGCGGTGCATGCTGCCTAAACGTGCAAATTCTGCATTTTCCAACCCTGGGATCATACGAAAGACTTTTTGCTGCTCTGGGTGCGTCATTCGTGTCTGGCACCCCACCATGTTGTATAACGAACCGGAACTGTTTTCTTGGCGGAGTTGCGTCACGGCGTAAAACCTCCTGCCTGTAACAGGGCTTTCGAGTCCAACAGGTTTGAAGGGGCCGAAGGTTAAGGTTTGCGGGCCACGTGCAGCCATGACTTCAATCGGCAGGCAACCCTCAAAGTGTTTCGCCTTCTCAAAATCTTTGAAGGGGACTTTCTCAGAGCCCAGCAGGGCTTCAAAAAAACGATCATATTGTTGGTGATCCATTGGGCAGTTGATATAGTCGTCCCCTGATTTTCCGTATCGTGAGCCACGAAACGCCACTTCAAGGTTGATGGACTCGGCAAACACCACAGGTGCAATGGCGTCATAGAAGTAAAGACCTTTGTCCCCTAGGATCCCTGAAAGCCAATCAGAAAGGGGTGCCGGTGTGAGTGGGCCCGAAGCGATGATGATTGACTGATAGTCGGCGGTGAGCTTGTCCACATCGCCAACTTGTTGGTGGACCCAGGTGATATTCGGGTGCTCGGTCAAGGCCCTTTGGATCGCCTTCGAAAAACCTGCTTTATCGACCGCCAAAGCGGAACCTGCCGGAACACGTTGTTCTAAGGCCATTTTTAGCACCAATGAGCCTGCTTCCAATAATTCTGCCTTCAGGGCACCATGGGCGTTCCCTATATCAAGGCTTTTAAAGCTATTGCTACAGACTAATTCGGCTGCGTCACCACTTTGGTGCGCTTCAGTTTGAAATTCTGGCCTCATTTCAAAGAGGTGTACTTGGAAGCCAGCCTCAGCCAACTGCCAGGCAGCTTCGGAGCCAGAGATTCCAGCACCGATGATTGCGATAGGGTTCTGCATGTTTGTAAATGGCCTTGAAAGGGTTGAATCAATAGGAAATTTAAGGGTATAATCATTTGCTTTGATGCGCAACCGTGGAACGGCAAAGTGAGTTTAAATAGTATATAATATAATAAGGATAGCTTGAATGTTTGTGTTGCTTTTTTAAGAAAAATTCTTGCGGTTTTGGGTGTAATGGTCTAATTGAGTTAGGAACGAAAGAGACTATAGGTTCGGTTGAGGTTTCTGCTCAGGTGGAGATCAAACCCGATGTGTCTCATGACGTAATTCAACCTGAATGGAGTAGCGACTCATGGAAACAGTAGACGCTGATAACGTAGCCAAGAAGTTTTTTCTTATCTTTACGTTTTGTGTGTTGGGCTTTAGCGGCGCAGCAGTTCTTTACGCCCTATAATTTAGGGTTTTAATCCTCAAAACCAACCTGGAGGAATCAGATGTGGGAAACATTACCGAAAAGCCTTTCGACTTTTTCGGGCGATATTGATCATTTATTCTGGGGTGTTACATACCTGATGGGTTTCAGCTATGTAGTGTCTATGTTAGTGATCATTTACCTCTTGTTGGCTTTCCGCCGAAAAGAAGGGGTAAAAGCACAATATATCGCCGGTGAGTCTGGCAAACAACTGATGTTGATTTATATCCCATTAGCTTTGTTTGTCTGTTTCGATATGTATATCGATACAACAACCGCAGAAGTTTGGCATAAAGCAAAAATGGAATTGCCTGCCGCTGACGTCAAAGTCAGAGCAGTTGCCCAACAGTGGGCTTGGACTTTTGTTCAAGAAGGCAACATTGAAACCATCAACGAACTGCACGTGCCTGCTGGTCAGACCGTACATGTTGCGATGGAATCTTCCGATACACTACACAGTCTTTCAATCCCGATTTTTCGATTTAAGCAAGACGTGATTCCAGGCCGGATCATCACCGGTTGGTTCAAATCTAAAAGCTTCGCTGAAATCAAGGCTGCTAAGCAGTCAATGATTGACCGATACAACAATCGACCTGCTGATGACAAGTTTGCTCGTGAGCTACCTACTGATGATGCTGAATCCGCTAGTTTTGATATCCAGTGCGCAGAGATGTGCGGTGTAGGTCATGGTATCATGGCTGCCCGAATCGTCGTTCACTCTGAGAAGGGCTATGCAGCCTGGAAAGCTAGTGAAAAAGCGATGATTGACGAAATGCAAGATGATTCAGCTGATGCTGAAGAAGAAGCGGCTCCTGCTGAAGAAGCGGCTCCTGCTGAAGAAACACACGGTGCTCACGGTACCGAAGGCTAAATTATTTGGTTACTATGTAACCTCAACCTTTAGGAGTATTTGATCATGGCTCATCATGAATTAACCTTTAGTGAGAAGTTTCTCTTCCCACTAGACCACAAATATGTGGGGCTACAGTATATGTGGACCGCACTGTTTATGGCTGCAGTTGGTGGCTTTATGGCCTACTGTTTCCGTATGCAGTTGGCGTTCCCTGGTGAATCTGTCCCATTATGGGGTGTTGTAACACCACAGAACTATAACGCATTCATTACAAATCACGGTACCATCATGATCTTCTGGGTGGCTATGCCCCTGTTGATCGCTACCTTCGGGAACATCATGATCCCGTTGATGATTGGTTGTGACGATATGGTATTCCCGAAGCTTAACCGGCTGAGCTACCAAGTATTTTTCGTCTCTACTGTTGTTTTGTTCGCTTCTTACTTTGTACCAGGCGGTGGTTTTGGTGGTTCTTGGACCACTTACCCGCCCCTATCAGCCAGAGCGGAATACAGCTTAACCCCCCTTGGTTCGTCCATGTGGCTTGGTGCTGTTGCTTTGGAAATCGTGGCTTTCTTGATTGGCGGGATTAACTTCCTGACAACCACCATGAACGCTCGTGCCCCTGGCATGAAGATGTTAGACATCCCTGTTGCTATCTGGATGATCAACATCGCTACCGTTTTGTTCATGTTCTCTGTGGGTCCTTTGGTGGCTGGTGCGATCATGTTGTTGCTTGACCAACAGTTAGGCACCAGCTTCTTCGTTCCTTCTGGCGGTGGTGACCCGGTCTTGTTCCAGCATTTGTTCTGGTTCTTCGGACACCCTGAAGTATACATCATTTTGTTGCCTACCATGGGCTTTGTTGCTGAAATCATCACGACCTTCAGTCGCAAGAAATTGTTTGGTTACAAAACCATCATCTACACCAGCTTCATGGTTGGTATCTTGTCGATGGTTGTATGGGCTCACCACCAGTTTATCGCTGGTATTGACCCACGGATGGCGAATATCTTCTCTATCACCACGATCATCATTTCGATTCCTTTAGCGATCATGTTCTTGGCTTACATCTGGACCCTGCTAGGTGGTTCGATTAAGTTTGAGTTACCAATGATGTGGGCAGTTGCCTTCTTGTTGGAATTCTTGATCGGTGGTTTGACTGGTTTGTACTTAGGCTCTTCTGCCATGGACATTTACTTCCATGACAACACCTTCGTTGTAGCTCACTTTCACTACACTTTAATGCCTGCAACCTTCTTTGGTGGCTTTGCTGCTCTGTACCATTGGTACCCAAAGATTTTCGGTCGCAAGATGTTAAACGGTGTGGGCAAGATCCACTTTTGGGGAACTGTGATTCCTTTCAACTGTATCTTTATCCCATTGTTCTTACTGGGTATCGCTGGTCAGCATCGCAAGATCTATGACTACACCCACTTCCCGGACTTAATGCAGTCTGGTTTCCAAGACTTACGGGTTTTTGCAACTTCTTCCTTAGTGGTGATGTTGTGCTTCCAGTTCTTATTCCTCTTTAACTTCGTGATGGGCATGCGCCTTGGTGAAGTTGCTGGGAACAACCCTTGGAACTCAACAACTTTGGAATGGGCTTGTCCTTCTCCACCACCTCATGGCAACTTCGGCGAAACTTTACCGACTGTATACAGAGGCCCTTACGAGTACAGCGTGCCTGGCTCAGATGTGGACTTCTTGCCACAACATATTCCGGCTAAGGCCTAAACTGACTGTTAATTAAGGAGTCATCTATGAAACCAATCGCAACAGATCGTAGCGCTACGGGGATCCCGACTGGTCGGCTAGCCATGTGGATGCTGCTGCCTGGTGAAATCGTGATTTTTGGTGGGCTTTTAGCTTGCTACTTGGTCTATCGATTTCACAACCCGGAGTGGGGTGTTGAATCACAGCACTTAAACCTTTATGCAGGTAGCTTAAACGCATTTATCCTGTTGACCTCTTCTCTGTTCATTCTCTTAGCGCAACACGCCGCAGAGAAGGAAAAAGATTTTGAGGCAGCTTTTAAATGGATGTGGGCAACTGTTATTTGTGGAGTAGGGTATATCAGCGTGAAAGCTTATGAGTACACTCATGAGATTTCTGAGGGATTCACTATCACTGCAAACGTTTTCTGGTCGTTTTATTATTCAGCGACCGCTATTCACGCTGCTCACGTGTTTGCTGGGGGACTTGCGATTGCAATCCTTTCTTTCAGTGTACGCCAAGGTAAGCATATCAACCGGGTTGAGCTAACTGGAATCTACTGGCATTTTGTAGATTTGGTTTGGATTTTTCTCTTCCCATTGTTGTACATCGCTGGATAACCCAGACTCACGGAGAAACATAATGGGAAATGAAGCATCAAACGGGAAATCTTCCCTGATTAAGATCTGGGCGTTGTTAGTGGTCATGTTGATCGTTAACATCGTGGTCTCTAAGGCCACTGGACTCTTAGTCGTAACCTTTGCGATTCCTACGGTAATGGCTGGAATCGCGTTAGCGTATTTCATGCACTTAAACGTGGAAAAGAAAATTGTTTGGGGTGTGATGACTGCATCTGTCATCGCTATTGCTGGCCTGTTTTTCGGCATGGCTCCAGACATTTTGAACAATGAAGGCACAAACTGGGTGAAGTGTAACAGCTTCAACGAGAAGAACCTTGAACGTTTTGCTGGACATAGCCATGGCGGCCATGAGAGCCCTTACGAGCACCACAAGTCAGCACTTGGCTTGGATAAATCGGGCGCTATTTGTACACCACAACGGTTCTAGAATTCATGGTAGTTGCTGAAAAAGTAGGAAAAGTAAGGAAGCCAGCCATCCCCAACGGAGTGATGGGGATGTCTTTTTTTATCGCCGCTGAAGTGATGTTTTTTGCATCCTTCATCAGTGCCTACATGATTTTGCGCGCTGGTGTTCCAGTATGGCCGCCTTGGGGGCAACCCCGGCTGCCGGTTTGGAGCACAGGCATCAATACATTGGTGTTGATAGGAAGTGGGGTTTTGCTTGGGATGTCCAAGCAGGCCTTTAAGCTAGAGAACCTTGCCAAGGCAAAACGGCTGTATTTGGCCGCTTGCGTTGCAGGGGTTGTCTTCTTGGCTTTTCAAGGTTATGAGTGGTTCGAGTTGATCCATTTTGGCCTGACACTGACTTCCAGCACCTACGGTGGCATTTTTTACGTCACCATCGGAGTCCACGCCCTACACGCCGTGTCTGCTTTGATCGCCATGTTGTGGTTGTATCCAAAGCTAGGCAAGGGAGAACATAAAGATGTGTTGGTGGATTTCACCGTCACTCAGCTGTTCTGGTACTTCGTAGTGATCGTATGGCCGATTTTATATGTCACCGTATACCTCTACTGATCAGTTCGCTGGTTGAGAGAAATGAAAAAGGAGCCTTCGGGCTCCTTTTTTTT
>Ga0316204_10003336_pt1 | contig 32532 bp, 23 predicted proteins | sample 6monrhotite_MG_2_FD_205661 | JGI IMG/M metagenome (GOLD analysis project Ga0316204, IMG submission 205661) | Microbial mat bacterial communities from mineral coupon in-situ incubated in ocean water Damariscotta River, Maine, United States -... | ecosystem: Environmental > Aquatic > Marine >... | reverse complement strand
TATTTGGTATACCGTGTGACTGCCGTATCTATAGTCCATGCTTCTCTCCAGCTGCTGCAGTATAGTATCGCAGCTAAAGCTGACCGGCTAAAGCCGGTGGTTTAAACCTTATGATGGAAAATTAAACCTCACGGGAACTTTACCAGTTGTTTCATGGAGGAAATCATCCCATTCAATCCAGTCGTCAGGTTTGAAACTATTTTGTCGAGTAAAATACTCTGCATCCGCGTCACGTCTCGACCAGTTTTTCATAAACCCAACAGTTATGTCGTCCCCGATCTCAACGCCATGAGATCTTGCTAGATCAATTGCTTCTTGCTGTGTCCTTACAACTCCATTTTCATTCAAATTATATGGTGCAAGTCTCGGATTTTCTGCCGCACCGCGAATACGAATGTTATCTGGAACAACTTTCTCATCGTCCTCATCCAGCACCGTACTCGTTTCCACCGGAGGCACATACCCCGGCTCTTCATGTGGCCCTAACGTATAGGGCTGATGCTTTACCGTCACAAACTCTTCTTTTGCGCTCGACTTCGGCCACGGCAAGTGATGATTGCGATCGCCTGGCGGAATCCAGCTACCCGTCTCATGAACAACCAATTCACCAGAATCGATTAGCTGAATAACATAGGCTTTACCTTCTTCCGAGGTATAACTTTTACCTTTTAACGTATCTGAATATTTTTCTTCACCGGAAAAACAATCATTTGCAAAAAGAACGGAATGCCAGGAGGGACATTGGCCACCGTACCGAAAAAAAGTGAATTCTTCGATGAACTGTTCAAGCGCTTTTGCATCGTCAAACGTTTTGACAGGCAACGAAACAGACCCCGTAAGCGGTCGGGCAATAACAAAAACATCGCCGTGCTTGTCGTAACCGCCATCGATTTCCAATTGCACTCGGCGCTCGGGTGTCATCCCAATCGTCATCTCAAAAACTCACCCGATCTTCCCTTGGTCAAATAATCCATTTTGAGCTTAATAATACCAGGAGATTTTCTCATAATGCCCATAAAATCAAAATCTAAAAAATCATAGTAAAATTAAGAGGCAAACGAAAAGTCATGTCATTCGTGATATATCCGGGCTAACTCACATTGACCACCCAGAACCCATGTTTTTAATTTACCTTGTCGCCAGCCAACTGTTTCTCTCTCCGCAATGCCCACAACGCTGCATATTTGTTAAACGCTCCCTGCGCATAAGTCACTGCCACCACAAACCCCACCGGCCCATCTAAAAAACCTAACCGTATAAAGTAGATCAAAATAAAGTTCCACAACGAGCGTAATGCGGCGATGGGCAGACCGCCTCCCCACTTGCCTGCGGCAAAACGTTTCTGCCCACCCAACCAGGCATACTTTGCACTTTTTTGCAGGGCATGCCCGTAGTTGCGGTGCGTGTAGTGATACAAACGACCTTCAAGTGTGCCTTTTTTACCCGGAGCCAACACTACATGTTCGTGTACCTGTGCGTCAGTAAAACGTGCGCCTTCACGTTTGAACAAACGCCGCGGGGCACGGGCACTGCGACCAAAGTCCATGCGATGTCCGTAGACAATTACCGCCCAGGGGGTGCGATAACCAACACACTCAGGGTTATCCGTTAATGCGGCATCAATATCGTGACGTAATTCGGGGGAAACGCGTTCGTCGGCATCAATAGAAAGCACCCAATCACTGTTAGCTTTGTCCAGGGCGCGCTGTTTTTGCGGGCCATAACCGGGCCAGTCGGTTTCAAATACCTTGTCGGTATACCGCCGGGCGATTTCCACCGTGTTATCGGAGGAGCCGCTGTCCAGTACGATAATTTCATCCACCCAGTTAGCGACTGATTGCAGGCAGGGCTCGATGCGATCAGCTTCGTCCTGGGCGATAATGGTCACCGACAGGCTTTGTTTGCGTTTAACAGGCTCGCTTCGCGCCATGTGTGCTTGTGTGTAAATAGCCGCGAAAACCACCGCCAGATAAAACGCAAAAAAACTGGCCGGGCGCACTCGTTCCAGAATCGCTTCAGAAAAGCCAAAACTCATGTAGGCGACAATCAGTAATAAACCTGCCAACGCAAGACGTTGTGTGTCCGGCGTCTTGCCTCGCCGAATAACATCCACAAGTAATTTCGCTGGTACCAGAAACAGTAACAAAATGGCCACGAGAGCCACGCTCCCTCCACCCACCATAGCGGCAAAAAACTGGTTATGCGGATGTCCCCACGTGGCAGCGGAACGGTTACGCACCCCTGTATCCACCAACACTTGTGCAGCTTCTTTGTAGTGTCCCCAACCCACGCCGAGTAGCGGATTATCCAAATAAATCTGCCATGACGCCTGCCACATTTCCAGACGGGTACCCACAGAACTACCGCGCGCGGAACCGTTGATATCACTTTGAAAGTAGGCGCTGAGATTGGTGGTCGTCCGTGTCACGGTCTTCTGTACACCCGTGGCGGGAATAAAATAGGCCAATGCCACAGTCATCAGCAATACTGTTATCGCAACCCAGCGCTGCCACACGGGAATGCGGGCGCGGGCATACCAAACGAAAACCAGCGCTAAGAAAGGAAGCGCCAACCAGCCGCCGCGGGCGTGCGAAAGCGCACTGGCCAACAAGCCCAACAGAACGGCGAGCAACGGCAAAATCACCTGCCAACGAGCACGTTCCCGGAACCAGCCCAAACCGGCAAGGGCCATCACACCCATGGCCAGAGCCAGATCACCAAAAATAATGGGATGGCTGATACCGCGTGCTCGGCCAAGGTTAGCTCCCCACACCTGATACATAGCCACTCCCGCCACTACAACCGCTCCCACCACCAACCCGTACCATAAGGCTGCCAAACTCACGCCCACACGACGTAAAAACACATACGCTGGAATCACTAGCAACAATCGCGCAAACTTGCTGAGTTTTTTAATGCCAGCATCGTCGATACCACCCAGCAGGGTAACCAGAAGTGCTGCCAGAAAAAAGCAGCTCACCGCAAAATACAGCAGCTTTTCCTCGCGGGTCGCCTGACCATTGCCACGCTGTTGATAGGCAATGCCAAACCCAGCCAACGCCAACAACCCGAGACCCAGCCCATCGGCAGGCCGTAACACCAGAATTAATGCGGGAAACAAAAACACCACGGCAACAGCAAAACCATGTGCCATTTTGGAGGGTGTTACTTGGGTTACAATGTTATCAGTCACAGGGAGCCCTGCTTAGTGTGGCCACGAAGGGCAAAAAATGGTCGGGCAACCGCTCGGAATAACTATATTTAGTCTTTCAGTGTGTAATCTGCACCACAATACGGACACTTGGCTTTGCCGGTTTTTTCAATGGGCAAATACACTCTGGGGTGCGAATTCCACAGGCTCATACCATCCATGGGACAGTGCAATGGCAAATCAGTACGACTCACTTCGTAATGATTTTCTGCATTGGGCTGAATTTCAGCGCCACTTTGTGTTTGACTCATATTTTTTCCCTTTCGACAAAGTTTATTGGGGTACACCCGTAGCGTTTGAGATTTCGTTTGTAGTGTGCGTTATATTCATTCGCTACGGCTACATTTATGCCACCGGTGTTAACCAGTCCTGATGGCCCGGGTGCCGACCATGCACTATATCGAAATACAATGTTTGTAATTTTTCTGTTATCGGGCCACGACCACCATTGCCGATTTCACGGCGATCCAGTTCACGAATGGGGGTGACTTCTGCGGCGGTACCGGTGAAAAAAGCCTCATCGGCCACGTAAACTTCATCGCGGGTGATGCGCCTTTCACGCACTTCATAACCCAGCTCGGCCGCCAATACCAAAATCGTTTCACGGGTGATGCCTTCCAAAGCCGAAGTCAGCTCCGGGGTATAAATCACCCCGTTACGCACCATGAAAAAATTCTCGCCACTGCCTTCGGCCACAAAACCGTCCACATCCAATAGTAGGGCTTCGTCATACCCGTCCGCCATTGCTTCCTGCAAAGCCATGATGGAGTTGATGTAATTACCGTTAGACTTGGCCTTGCACATGGTCACATTCACATGATGCCGGGTAAAGGATGAGGTCTTAATGCGAATGCCTTTTTCCATTCCTTCGGCGCCCAGATACGAACCCCATGCCCATGCAGCAACCATGACGTGGGTCTGCAAATTGTCGGCGCGCAGGCCCATGCCTTCGGAGCCATAAAAGCACATGGGGCGCAGGTAACCGCTGTCAAGCTTGTTTTCACGCACGGCGGCACACTGTGCCTCGTTCAGTGCCTCTTTATCAAAAGGCATGTTCATACCCAAAATTTTTGCGGAGCGAAACAGACGGTCGGTATGTTCCTGCAAACGAAAAATAGCGGGGCCTTTACTATCTGTATTGTAGGCGCGCACACCTTCAAACACGCCCATGCCGTAATGCAGGGTATGAGTAAGCACATGTACTTTGGCATCGCGCCAAGGTACCAATTCACCATCCATCCAGATGACGCCATTGCGATCATCCATCGACATACTGCTTTCTCCTGTTCTTTTTCATTTGCTTCTGCTTATTTTCCATTCGTTTTAAAGATATACGTCAGGTTAATTAATCGGCACCTTCCAACCATTCACGCCAAATACGCTGCACGATATGGCGTTCTTCCGCAAACTGCCTGTCTGCCACCACTGCCCGCAATTCCTGCAAAGCGAGCCGATGCACTTCTGCCCGGTAACGTCGATAAATATCAGCTAGGTGACATGCATCCGTTGACGCCATCAGTGCTTGTCTGGCAAAGCCATCCAGCACTCGGATGTTATCTGTGAACTCGCTCAACGCGGGATAATGCCGCGCCCAATTCAAAACCCCGAATTGAACCATAAATTCAATATCAGCGATACCGCCACTACTCTGTTTGAGATCAAATTCACCTTCACGTGCATGATTCAGCGATTCACGCATGCGTTCGCGCATCTCAATGATGTCTTTTTTGAGCTGTGCCACATCTCGTGGCAGGGCGAGCACTTCCCGGCGTAAACGGTCGAAAGCCTGTTTCAGTGACAAGTCACCCGCGACCACCCGTGCCCGCACCAGTGCCTGATGTTCCCAGGTCCATGCTTTATTGTGTTGATATTCAGCGAAGCTGGTCAGGCTGGTTACCAGCAGACCGGATGCTCCGCTGGGACGCAGACGCATATCAGTTTCGTAAAGTATACCTGCCGGAGTGTGGGCAGTGAGGATGTGAATAATGCGCTGTCCCAACCGGGCGTAAAATACACTGTCAGCCACCGGTTTGGGACCATCGGTGACCGCCATTTGATTTTCCGCCTGGTGCATAAACACCAGATCCAGATCCGAACCGTAACCCAACTCGATGCCCCCGAGCTTGCCATAGGCAACAATGGCAAATCCTTTTTCATTCTTTTTCTGGTTAGTCACACAGACTGGCCTGCCATGACGCGCCAGCAAATATCCCCACGCCAATTCCAGCGCCGCTTGCAATATCAGCTCAGCAATGGTGGTCAACTGGTCGCTAATCTGCATCAGTGGCACGGCCTCCATCACATCCGCCGCTGCAATGCGCAACACGCTCACCTGTTTGAACTGTCGCAGACAGTCCATAACCTCCTCCAAATCGTCAACGGAAGCCTGTTTGAGGCGGCGTTGTAAATCAGCCTCCAATTCGGCACGATCCGGTGGCCGATAAAGACTGCGGGGATCAAGCAATTCGTCCAGCAGTAACGGGTGCCGGGCCAACTGTTGCGCTATCCAGGGGCTCGCGGCACACAGACGCACCAACTGTGATAACGCCATGGGATGCTCGCTTAACAGGGACAGATAGGCGCTACGCCGGGCAACAGCTTCCACAAGGGTGAGCAAACGCTGTAACACAACATACGGTGAATCAGAGGGAGGCTCCAACGCCACCACTGCGCCGAGCAGTAGCGGCATTAAACGGTCCATGCGCATGCGGCCAGTGCGCGACAGAGACTGATAGCTCCGTGCCGACTTAAGCATTTGCAAACGTGACCAACTGGCGGTGGGCTGATCGTAACCCGCTTGCTGCAATAAAATGACAGCCTCAGCCTCGTCCGGGCTGCCAAGCCAGAGCAGACTCAGACCCGAGTTATCTGTCTCGGCATGCCGCATTTGTGGTGATTCAAACACCTGTTCAAAATGGCTGTGTACCCAATTCATATGGCCGCATAGCACGGACAGGAATTCGTCCCAGTCATCAAAGCCCATACCAAAAGCCAGTCGCTGCCGGCCCGCATCATCATCCGGTAATTGGTGTGTTTGCTGATCCTGATATTCCTGCAAGCGATGTTCGGTATTACGCAAAAACTCGTAAGCCGCTAATAATTGCACCACCACATAATCCGGCAGATGCTGCTGTTCTCCCAGCCAAACCAGCACTCCCTGAATATCCCGCCGTTGTAAAGCCGGTTCACGCCCGCCGCGCACCAACTGAAAGGCCTGACCGATAAACTCCACTTCTCGGATGCCACCCGCACCCAATTTGACGTGGTTGGCCATACCTTTGCGCTGCACTTCGGCGGCAACCATTTGTTTCATTTCACGTAACGCCTCGAAGGCACCGTAATCCAGATAACGTCGAAAAACAAAAGGTCGCAGGATCGTCAACAAATGCTCACCTGCTGCTGCATCGCCTGCCACTACCCGCGCCTTGATCAGTGCGTAACGTTCCCAATCCCGACCGTGGGCCTGATAATAATTTTCCAGTGCGGCAAAACTGCAAGCCAGTGCGCCGCTCTGACCGAAGGGCCGCAGGCGCATATCAACACGAAACACAAAACCGTCAGCGGTGTTTTCATCCAGTGCGCGCACCAGTTGCTGACCAAGGCGGATGAAAAACTGTTCGTTGGTCTTTTTCCCAGTAGTAGTGTTGCCCACCTCAGGATAAACAAAAATCAAATCCACATCGGAGGAAAAATTCAACTCACCTGCGCCCAGTTTACCCATGCCCAGCACCAACAATTGTTGCGCTTCACCATTTTGGTTTTGTGGCTCGCCCCATTCTGCGATTAGCGCATTTTGCAGCCAGTCCAACGCACCTCGAATGCAGGCATCAGCCAACGCCGAAACATCGGCCATGGTTTCATTGAGATCGGCCTGAGCATCACCATGAGAAATATCGCGCCAGGCAATGCGTATCATCTCACGCTGACGCACATGGCGTAGCTGTCGGGCCAACGACTCAACATCCACCACATCCTGCAAAGCGCCCCGCACAAGCCGGTCCATTTCATCCGGCGCATATCGACGATGAAGGTCGTTACTGTGCAGTAAATCCAGTAACAATGATGGCTGGCACACGCAACGCCGGGCGATAAATTCACTACAGGCCCAGACACGGCACAACTCACTGAGTAGCTCGCTATTCCAGATCGGGAGGATGGTATCCTCCTCTGCTATCGCCGCCTCAAAATCAGCCCACTGATGTGACACCGTTTCCCGCAAAACCACAGGCAACGTCTCCAGCACAGCAGCAAGATCAGGTAATTTATGGGACATTTTTGTCATGTTAAATCTCTCGTTCACACAACGGAAGGATTAAAGAACGGCCTCGCAGAACCGATATCAGAGCCATATTCCAATACGCTTTTAAAACTGAGCCAACGCCTTAATTCGGAGCAGGATATCGATGGAAATAGCCGATTACCTCAAACTCATGGTCAAGTATGAAGCCTCTGATCTATATTTCACAGTCGGAGCAGCAGTGAGCGCCAAAATCCATGGCATTCTCAAACCCTTGGAGAAAACCACGTTACCTGCTGGCCGCGTCAAGGCGCTGGCCTACGAACTGATGAGCGAGGAACAGATTGCCCAGTTCGAACTGAAACCGGAAATGAATCTGGCTCATTCATTGCCCGGCATCGGTCGGTTTCGCGTCAATGTATTCAAACAGCGCAACCAGGCAGCAATGGTGATTCGCCATATCAAAACCGAGATCCCCAGCGCCCAGGAACTGGGACTGCCCCCTATTTTGCGAAAAATCATTATGCAAAAACGCGGACTCGTGTTATTCATCGGCGGCACCGGCTCGGGTAAATCCACCTCGCTGGCAGCATTGATTGATGCCCGCAACGCCAATACCGCAGGGCATATTATCACCATCGAAGACCCCATCGAGTTTATTCATAACCACAAAAAGTCCATCGTCAATCAGCGCGAAGTGGGACTGGATACCGATTGCTACGAAGATGCGCTGAAAAACACCCTGCGTCAGGCACCGGACGTCATTCTCATCGGCGAGGTGCGTGACCGCGAAACCATGGAGCACTGCATCGCTTTTGCCGAAACCGGGCATCTGGCCATTTCCACCCTGCACGCCAACAATTCTAATCAGGCACTGGATCGCATTATCAACTTTTTCCCAGAAGAACGGCGCAATCAGTTGTTAATGGATATGTCACTGAATGTACGCGCGTTTATTTCCCAACGCCTGATCCCCACTCTGGACGGCAAACGTGTCGTCGCCGTGGAGGTCATGCTCGGCACACCATTGATTCAGGACTTGATCCTCAAGGGCGACATCCACGGCATTCGCGAAATCATGGAAAAATCCACCAATCTAGGCATGCAGACATTCGATCAAGCCATTTTCAAACTCTACAAGGACGGCATAATCAGCATTGAAGAGGCATTGCGTAATGCCGATTCACAAAATAATTTACGTTTGAAAATCAGCTTATCGGAAGGCGCTGTGGCCGTGGATGAAAACATGAAAATCGAGATTGATCCGGATGATGTTAACGCCGTGGCAGGCAGCAAAGGCGGCCTGAACCTGGAAATGGAGCCCAAATAGCCCCTTCTCTTATGATTCGTGTTAAACCTAAATTAATCCGTTAAATCGACTGCGAACGCCTTAGGCGCCCTCGCTACGGTTTAACGGATTAATTTAGGTTAAAACAACTCTTCCGGTACACCACCGCTATCCGGTGACACCGACGTCGTTTTACTGCCATCAATAACAACCGTTGTGGTCGAATCCTCTGTCCGCCGCTGTGGGACACTTTCCGATCGGAAAGTTTCAAAGATCCCCTCGGGATTATTGGCTCCGGCCAGCAAACCGGTTTCCGGGTCAATACGGACCGTCACCAAACCCGGTGGCTGCTCCAACGAATGTTCCGGCAAACCCTGCAAGCCCACGCGCATGAACTCAATCCACATAGGCAAGGCAGCACGCCCTCCCGTTTCCCGCGCACCCAACGGTTTGGGTTTGTCAAAACCTACCCATGCCGAGGCCACCAGATCCGGGGTATAGCCCGAAAACCAGGCATCCTGCTGGTCATTACTAGTACCGGTTTTACCAGCCAGATCAGAACGCCCCAATGCCTTCGCCCGTTGACCCGTGCCCCGCTGGATCACTTCCATCATCATTGAACGCATCAGGTAAGCATTTTGCGGTGTCAGTACCCTCGGGGCAATATTTACTGGAAGAACATCCTCATGCGTCGGTGGGCCCACAAAAGGCTCAACATCTATTTCCTGTATTTCCTGCTGGCGCTTGAGACGTTCTTCACAACCGTCACAGGCAATAAAAGGCTCGGCGCGATACAACACTTTACCTTTGGCATCCTCAATACTATCGATGAAATACGGCACCGTGCGAAACCCACCATTGGCAAATACCGAGTAGCCACGCACAACTTCCAGCGGCGTAACCACACCACTGCCCAGCGCTAACGACAAATCCCGGGGCAGACGTTTCTTGTCGAAACCAAAACGACCGGCGTAGTTAATAGTGTAACCAATACCAATGGCGCGCAGCAGGCGAATAGACACCAGATTGCGTGACTTTACCAGTGCCTTGCGCAGACGAGTCGGACCAAACACTTTGCCACTGTAATTTTCTGGGCGCCAAGTTGCTTCAAGCCCCTCATCTTCGAACACCACAGGCGCATCATTGATAAGGCTGGCGGAAGTGAACCCCTTTTCCAAAGCAGCGGAATAAAGAAAAGGTTTGAAATTGGAACCGGGTTGACGTTCAGCCTGGGTAACACGATTAAATTTACTGCTGGAAAAATTGAAACCGCCCACCAGCGCGCGAATCGCACCGTCATGAGGGTCAAGCGCCACCAATGCACCCTCCACTTCGGGAATCTGCGCCAGTTGCCAGCCGGCATCGGTCGTTTTCGTAGCGGGTAGTTCAATGATATAAATCACATCACCCCGGGTAAGGATGTCGGCTGCCTGCTTGGGCGCTGCGCCCACACGGCCAGTGTCCAGTACCGGTGCTGCCCAGGATAATCCTGGCCAATCCAGACGCAACACACCTCGACGCGGCTCGTAAACCACTACGGACTGCTCAACAGTTGCTAATACCAACGCAGGTAACAGGCCATTAATTTCCCGCTGTGCTTTTAACAATGCCATCCATTGCTCTTCACCACTGTCTTCTGCCAGCACATGCCGCGCGAGTGGGCCACGATACCCATACCGCTGATCATAGGCTAGCAAGGTATTACGCTGGGCACGATGTGCCGCCATTTGCAAGCGGGAACCGACGCTGGTGCTGACCTTGTAACCGGCAGAATAAGCCGCATCACCGAAACGCTTCACCATTTCGGCACGGACCATTTCAGCAATGTAAGGAGCCGTTACTTCTTTGGAAAGACCGTGCAGACGGGCATCATCCACCACAGCTCGCGCCTCATCGTGGGTCGCATCATCAATAAAACCTAAATCGTGCATACGGCCCAATACATAGTTGCGCCGTAATAAAGCCCGGGCCGGATTAATAACGGGGTTATAACGGGACGGAGCTTTGGGCAAACCAGCTACCATCGCTAATTGTGCCACGCTCAGTTTATCGACAGAAACTCCGTAATAAATCTGCGCCGCTGCGCCCACACCATAGGCGCGATTACCCAGATAAATTTTGTTAAGATAAAGCGCAAGAATATCTTCCTTGCTTAACTCCTTCTCAATTTTAAGCGCCAACATGATTTCGTTGAGTTTACGCAGATAGGTTTTTTCACGGCTAAGAAAAAAATTACGCGCCACCTGCATGGTGATGGTGCTGCCGCCCTGGCCTTTTTCACCAGTGCGCAGCAAATGGAAGACTGCTCGCAACAGACCTTGATAGTCCACGCCCGGATGTACAAAGAAGCGATCATCTTCTGCCGCCAGCACTGCCTGTACCATGAGTTTCGGCACTTCTTCGTATTTAAGCGGTGCCCGTTTTTTTTCGCCAAACTCCGCAATCAATCCCCCGTCACGGGAATAAACTCTCAACGGCACCTGAAACTGCACGTCTTGTAGGCTTTGCGTCGAAGGCAAACCGGGCACAATAAATGTGTACAGGCCTAGCAAGGCTAAGATGGTTAAAAAAGCACCAATTCCGCCAAGATAAAACAACCAACGTATTTGGAATTTGGGTTTTTGAAATTTAAAAGAAGGCATCAAAACAAAAATTTTGTGGTAGTGTTCACGGATATTAACAAAGACAGAGTATAAAACCTCTAATTAGATCAACCTAATACTAGTACTCTTTTAACGTAATAAATTAAACTTCGGCTGGCTCGTCAGTGTTTGTGACTATCATTTGAGCACGGCGCCTAACTGCAAAACACCACAGAAATACTGAAACTCAATCTATCACGTTACTAAAGGACACGATTTTTCTGATGCAATTTTTAATCTGTAGTAAAGTTTGCTGTCTCTCTACCGATATTCAGCTTGCAAGTATGAAAACGGGATAAAAAAACGTGCAATTAGCAGACTTGTTCGCTCACAAGAAACCACCGCTCATCGGACTGGACATCAGTTCAACCTCAGTCAAGTTACTGGAGTTGGGCCATCAGGGCAACGGTTACCGCGTTGAAGCTTATGCTGCGGAACCGCTGCCACCCAACTCCGTGGTCGAAAAAAATATCACTGACGTAGAAGCCGTCGGTGAGGCCATTCGCCGTGTCACCAAACGCTCAGGGTCGCGCACTAAACATGCCTCCGTGGCAGTGGCAGGTTCATCAGTCATTACCAAAGTCATTACCATGCCTGCCTCGCTTTCTGAGGAAGAAATGGAAAGCCAGATCGAGCTTGAGGCAGACCAATACATCCCTTATTCCCTGGAAGAAGTGAATCTGGATTTTGAAATCCTCGGCACCTCTGAAGACAACCCCGACACCGTCGATGTGTTGTTAGCCGCTTCACGCAGTGAAAATGTGGACTCCCGTGTTGCCGCCGTTGAACTCGGTGGCCTGACGGCCAGAGTCGTCGACATTGAAGCCTATACTCTGGAAAATGCTTTTGGGCTCATCAGCCCACAAATTCCAGGCGGCACCGATGACAAAACCGTAGCCGTCATCGATGTGGGTGCGACAATGACTACGCTGAGCGTACTGCACGATGGCAAAATCATTTATACCCGTGATCAGGTTTTTGGTGGCAAACAACTAACCGAAGAAATTCAGCGTCGTTATGGTTTGTCGTACGAAGAGGCCGGTATGGCCAAGCGTCAGGGTGGTCTGCCCGACAACTATCTACCCGAGGTATTAGACCCATTCAAGGATGCCATGGCACAACAAGTCAGCCGTTCACTGCAATTCTTTTTCTCTTCCAGCCAACACAATTCGGTCAGCCATATTGTGCTGGCCGGCGGCAGCGCTTCTATTCCCGGTGTGGACGAATTGATCGAAGAGCGCGTGGGCACCAGCACGTCCATTGCCAACCCATTCACTAACATGTCGCTACTATCCAAAGTTAAAGCACAGGCACTCAGTAATGATGCGCCCGCCTTAATGATTGCCTGCGGGCTCGCGCTGAGGAGCTTTGATTAAATGCCGCATATTAATCTACTTCCCTGGCGCGAAGAGGAACGGCGCGACAAACAACGACAATTCATCAACATTGCAGCAGGGGCAGCAGTTGTAATGGTGGGTGTTATTGTCCTGGTACACCTGCGCATGAGCGGAATCGTCGAGGATCAGAATAACCGCAACCAGTTTCTGCAAGGACAGATCACCCAGGTCGATAAAGAAATTGCGGAGATCAAGACTCTGGAAAAAGAAAAAGCCGCCCTGCTGGCACGCATGAAAGTTATTCAGGAACTGCAAAGCAGCCGACCGGAAATCGTGCATATTTTTGACGAGCTTGCCAAAACCATACCCGACAATGTTTTTTTACTGGCGACATCTCGTAAGGAGCGCGAAATCAACCTTACAGGCGTCGCAGACTCCAACGATTACGTTTCTGAGTTTATGCGTAACCTGGATACTTCTTCCTGGTTAACCAATCCGCGATTAACCGTCATCAAATCGGATAAAAAAGACTATCCAGGTGCAAGCTGGTTTCAGCTCACTGTTTCACAAAAAAACAGAACAAAGAAGGCCGACAAATGAACCTGTCTGACCTGAACAATCTCAACCTTGACCCCAACAATATTGGCAGTTGGCCGCTGGCTGCCAGGGTAACCGTTATTGGCTTACTCTGTTTTGCCTTATTGTTTGCCGGTTATTATCTGGACACCAGCGACCAGGTGCTTGAACTGGAGAAAGCTCGCGCCAAAGAAAGCAACTTAAAACAGGAATTCGAAACAAAGCAGGCCAAGGCCGCCAACCTCGGCGCTTACCAGGAACAAATGCAAGAAATGCAGCGTTCCTTTGGTGCCTTGTTACAACAACTGCCAGGCAAAACCGAAGTTGCGGGACTTCTCGTGGATATCTCTCGCATTGGTATTCTCAGCGGACTGGAATTTGAGCTTTTCAAACCCGAAGCCGAAAAACCCAAAGAGTTTTATGCCGAGTTACCCATAAAAATACGGGTTAAGGGCAGCTACCATCAGTTTGGCAACTTTGCCAGTGGCACTGCTGCATTACCGCGTATTGTCACATTGCATAATTTATCCATCACCTCGAAAAGCAAAAAAAACGAGGATGATCGTATGGTCATGGAGGCTACCGCAAAAACTTACCGATACCTCGAAAAAGACAATGCCGCTAACAATAAGAAGCGCAAACGGCAAGGTAAAAAATAATGCACAAGCTCAAACATAAATGTCCGCGCATTGGTATCACTGTATTTGCTCTGTTTCTGGTTGTTGGGCTAACGGCCTGTGGCGGCGAAGAAAATGTCGATTTACAAACCTATGTGAGCGAAGTCAAGGCTCGACAAAAAAGCCGCATTCCTCCTCTGCCCAAACCACAGACCTTTGAAATATTTGCTTATAATGATGTAACTCTGCGAGACCCCTTTGTACCCACTGTCGAAATTTTGGCCATAGAATCAAACAACGGACTGAAGCCTGATATGGACAGGGACCGCGATGTACTGGAACAATACACCGTTGGCAGCCTGAAGATGATGGGCATCCTGGAAAAAAACAGTAGGCGCTGGGCACTGGTCCGGGCAAGCGATGGCACTCTGCATCGCACTACCACAGGTCGACATCTTGGAAAAAATAATGGTGAAATCGTGAGCATCACGGAAAGCCAACTTGAATTAAAGGAAATCGTTCCAGATGGGCTGGGGGGGTGGATGGAACGCATGACTACCCTGGCCGTCGGCGAATGATGCCAACGAGGAATCAGTACATGGGCATTTTTAATCAGTTATTTGGGGCAAAGGCTATGCGCGCAGGCGGATACAAAACAATGAAAACAACACGCTGCTTAAGTTTATTTTTACTCTCCGGCATACTGGTATTGTTTGCAACACTGGCAACTGCTGCTGATGAGCCTACCGTTTCACTTGATTTTATCGACTTTAAAAAACTGTCAAATGATGCCGTTGAAATCCGCATAGCTTTGTCTGCCAACGCGCCGCAAACAACAGACTTCACTTCCAATAATCCTGCAAAAATTTCCCTGGATTTGCCCGGTGTCAGCAATAACCTGCCCTGGAGTCTCCCTCTACCCGTTGGCATTGGTGTCACCAAAAACGTTAAGGCCGTGCAGTCAAAAGGACGGACTCGTGTCGTCGTCAATGTTGACAAACTGGTCACTTACGAATTGCGCACTGAGGGCAAAAATATATTCCTGACCGTGGGTGACAATGCTCCGACCGAGCAAGTCGTTGCGGATGACACTGCTGCGGCTACCTCCGACCCCGAGCCTGCCCCTGCACCTGCTCCACAACCAGTCAGCAACCCACCCCCTATTGAACGCACTTCCGGCAATGGCGCCACCACCAGTCTGAAAGATGTTTCTTTCACCTCTTTACCGGGTGACAGCGTGCAGATTCGCTTGAGCTTTTCAGGCCTGGCAAAAGAACCGGGAAACTTTACCATCAACAATCCTGCACGCATTGTTCTGGATTTCCCCAAAACCGCTAGCAAACTAGGCTGGAAAAACAAAAATATCGGCATTGGTTTTGCCAAAAGTGTCACCGCCGTTGAAGCCGGTGACCGCACACGCATTATCCTGAATCTTGTGCAGCTTATTCCTTTCGAGAGCGAAGTCTCCGGCAACAATGTCATTGTGACGCTGGCGGGTAGTCGTACTGCTCAACCTTCGACAGCAGCCGTCAGCAACAAGGCCACAAGTGCAGCATTAGTGGCAACATCGGGTCTGCACCGCATCAATAATATTGACTTCCGCCGTGGTAAAAATGGCGAAGGCAAAATTATCATCGGTCTTTCCGACAACAATACCCCCATCAGTACCGGCGAATCCGGTAATCAGATTTTTGTCGAGTTTGGTGACACAGGTCTACCCAAAAACCTGCAACAACGCCTCGACGTGATCGATTTTGCTACGCCCGTACAATACATCGACACCACACAATCAGGGGACCGTGCCCGTCTCGCCATTACACCCACCGGAAATTATGAATATCTGGCTTATCACACCGGCAACAGCTACACCATTGAAGTAAAAGAAATCCCCAAAGAAAAGGTAGCCGCGGCCAGAAAAGACCAATTTGGTTATACCGGAGAACGACTCTCTCTGAATTTCCAGGACATTGAAGTCCGCGCAGTGCTGCAATTGATCGCCGACTTCACCAACCTGAACATGGTCACCAGCGACTCCGTGCAAGGCAACCTCACGCTACGCCTGAAAAATGTGCCCTGGGATCAGGCGCTCGATCTGATCCTGAAAACCAAGGGTCTGGCCATGCGTAAGGCAGGCAACGTCATTATGGTTGCCCCGGCACAGGAAATTGCCGCCCAGGAAAAACTGGAACTGGAGGCCAACAAGCAGATTGAAGAACTGGCACCCGTCAAAACCGAAATCATTCAAATCAACTTTGCCAAGGCACAGGATATTGCTACCATTTTGTCCTCCGAAGGTGGCATTTTATCTGGACGCGGAAACGCCACGATAGATCAGCGCACCAACACGCTGCTGCTATCTGACACCACTGACCGCCTGGACAGTGCCCGTGAACTGATTACCATTCTTGACATCCCGATTCGGCAGGTGATGATTGAATCACGTATCGTGATTGCCGATGATGACTTCGCCAAAGATCTCGGCGTGCGATTCGGCGTAACATCAGTCAATGACCAGAACGGTGACTTACTCTTTGGCTCGGGCTCTCTGAATGCAACGGACAACATGGCAGGCTCTGCGTTAGACAATCTTGCTGACACTGGCTCCCCCTACCCTGTCGAAATCCCCATGGGGGCTGGCGGTATCCCTCAACGTATGAATGTCAACATGCCAGTGGTTGGCAACAATGCCGGCCGCATTGCACTTTCCATACTTAGTTCCAATGCCCTGATTGACCTGGAACTGTCCGCCTTGCAACTCGAAGCTCGAGGCGAAGTGGTTTCCAACCCGCGCGTTATTACTGCCAACCAGAAAGAAGCGCTCATTGAACAAGGCACCGAGATACCCTACCAGCGCGCAGCCTCCAGTGGTGCCACTGCGGTATCGTTCAAAAAAGCTGTGCTAAGTCTGAAAGTGACACCACAGATCACCCCTGACGATCGCATCATCCTCGACCTCAAAGTCAACAAGGACAGTGTCGGCGTACTCTTTGGCGGCGTACCCAGCATCGACACCAAAGAAATTGAAACCCAGGTACTGATGAATAATGGCGAAACAGTGGTATTGGGTGGTGTATACGAGCAAGTAACACGCAGTGAACGGGACAGTATTCCCTTCCTGGGTGACTTGCCTTTCATTGGTGTCCTGTTCCGCGCCACCCGGGAACGCAACGAAAAATCTGAACTGCTCATCTTTGTTACACCCAAAATACTCAAGGATCAATTTGCGGTAAAACCTTGATTAGCACAAGGCGTTCGACAAAACGCAACGGCACCAGAGATGGTGCCGTTTTTTATTTTGCGCGGAAAAATCAGCCAAACATCATATTAGTCATTCCCGCAACAAAACCGATATAATCCCCGCAAGTAAACGCTGAGCACAACGGCAGGTATCCAGACAAAATGGCGCAAAATATCATTTTTGTTGGGCCGATGGGGGCAGGAAAAACCACCATTGGCAAACAGCTCGCCCGTCAACTGGGCCGCACCTTTTATGACAGCGACCGTGTCATCGAGGAGCGAACAGGGGCCAATATCCCACTCATTTTTGAACTGGAAGGCGAGGCAGGGTTTCGTCGCAGAGAAAAAACGGTGATTGCTGAATTGACGCAAATGCACGACATCATCCTCGCCACGGGCGGAGGTGCGATCCTTGACCCCGAAAACCGCGACCAGATTACCCGACAAGGTTTTGTTGTGTACCTCAACGCACCCCTGAAACAGTTGATCAACCGAACGGGCAAGGATAAAAACCGCCCGCTACTGCAAACCGCCGATCCACGCAAAAAACTGGAAGAAATTCTGGCCATACGTGACCCGCTGTACCGTGAAGTTGCCGACGAAATTATTGAAACGGATAGCAGTCCGGTGCGTAATGTTGTTAAAAAACTAGCCGAACTCGCGACCCAGCATAATCTTTAACCCGATACATCATTTAACCTAAATTAATCAGTGAAACCGTAGCGAGGGCGACTAAGATGCAGAACCTAAAGTATTTTTCAGGTTATTTTGGACGAAGGCGTATCACCCATACGGTGAGTTCAACATGTTCTGAAAAACACTTTAGGTTCTGCACCTTAGGCGCTCGCAGTAGGTTTAACGTTAGCAACATAATGTACCCACCATGAAAACCCTCACCGTCAACTTAAAAGAACGCAGTTATCCCATCCACATTGGTCAAAATCTGCTTGGCCAGGAAAATCTACTGGCTCCCCATCTTCATGGTAATCAGGTTTTGCTGGTCAGCAATGAGGTCGTGGCACCACTGTATCTTGAAAAAACACTCTCGGCCCTAAGCGCCTGGCAGTGCGAAACCGTCATTCTTCCCGATGGTGAAAAATACAAAACACTCAATACCGCCAATCTGATTTTTGACGCCCTGTTACAACACCAATTTGACCGCCAGTGTACGCTTATCGCATTGGGTGGTGGTGTAGTCGGTGACATCACCGGTTTTGCCGCCGCCAGTTACCAGCGCGGTGTTAACTTTATTCAGATACCCACCACATTACTAGCGCAGGTAGACTCATCGGTGGGTGGAAAAACCGGCGTTAATCACCCACTGGGCAAAAATATGATTGGTGCCTTCCATCAACCACAATGCGTATTGATTGACACCAACACACTTAACACGCTCAATGACCAACAATTCTCAGCAGGACTCGCGGAAGTCATCAAATACGGCCTGATTCAGGACGAAGACTTTTTTGTCTGGCTGGAAAGCAACATGAATAAATTACTGCAACGTGATTCCGAAACACTGACTTATGCCATTGAGCGCTCCTGTCAGATCAAAGCCGACATCGTCGCCGCCGATGAAAAAGAAACCGGACAACGTGCTTTGTTAAACCTCGGCCATACTTTCGGCCACGCCATTGAGGCCGGTATGGGTTATGGTACCTGGTTACACGGCGAAGCCGTAGGCACCGGCATGTTAATGGCCGCCGATCTATCACACCGAAAAAACAATCTCAACCAGTCCCAACTTGAACGCACACAGGCCCTGATTGAAGCCGCCAGGCTACCAGTGAAAACACCTGCTGAAATGGATGCAAACCGTTTTTTGGAACTCATGGCCGTGGACAAAAAAGTGCAGGCAGGTGTGATCCGTTTAGTGCTACTGAACCACATTGGCTCCAGTTACGTCAGCGATGATTACGAACCCACACTATTGCGAGACACACTCAATGCCTTCCATCACGCAGCCAACTGATTCCATCCCCTTCGATGGCCTCGCGCCCTATGCCACGCACGAAACTGATTCGCGCGGGCGATGTTTTTTCGAACCTCCACCTAACACCCGCTCAGAATATCAACGTGACCGCGATCGCATTGTCCACTCCGGTGCATTTCGTCGACTGGAATACAAAACACAGGTATTTGTTAATCACGAAGGAGACATGTTCCGCACCCGCCTCACCCACTCCATTGAAGTTGCGCAAATCAGTCGTTCCATTGCCCGCGTACTACACCTCAATGAAACCCTCAGCGAAACCATCGCCCTGGCCCACGACCTGGGGCACACACCTTTTGGCCATGCGGGCCAGGATATTCTCAACGAATGCATGCAAAAATACGGCGGCTTTGAACACAATCTGCAATCACTGCGCATTATTGATGAACTGGAAGAAAAATATGCCGAATTCAATGGTCTCAATCTCACCTTTGAAACCCGCGAAGGTATTCTCAAACATTGCTCTATTAGCAATGCCAAAAAACTGGGGGAACTGGGCCAACGGTTCTTGAATAAACAACAACCTGGACTCGAAGCACAAGTCACCAACTTTGCCGATGAAATTGCCTACAACAATCACGATGTTGATGATGGATTACGCGCCGGGCTTATCAATATTAACAGCCTGTGTGATGTCCGCCTGTTTAAAGAACAACATACTACAGTGATGTCTGCGTATCCCAACATTCCTGAAAAACGCGCCATTCATGAAATCATCCGCCGCATGATTAACCATCAAGTCACCGACTTCTTACACAGTACCCGTGAACGAATCAATGCCACCAATCCAGCATCGCGTGACGACATTACCCAGCTCACTGAGCCTCTGGTCGGTTTCAGCAGCGAAATGAAAACCATGAACCAGGAACTCAAACAGTTTTTACGCAAAAACCTCTACCGTCATTATCGCGTACATCGCATGACCGCCAAGGCTGCAATTATTATTCGTTCTTTGTTTGATGCCTTTCTCAATGACCCATTATTGTTACCGCCCGAGCAACAGCAACATCTCAGCCTACTCGAAAATAATAATGCGGACAGTGGGCGTGCGCGCAGCATCGCAGACTATATTGCTGGCATGACAGACCGTTACGCCATCCGTGAATATGAACGCATCTTCAGCGCAGCCGAATTAACCTGAAGCACACCCAGTATGCGCATCTATCTGCAAACACTCCCGGCAGCCGATAGCCACCCGCGTTACTGCCATCTTTTTTTGCAGGAAGATCTGATCAACGGCTGGACACTGATCAAGGAGTCTGGTCGACAAGGCTCCTCCGGCCGTATCAGCAAGCTACACTTTAACGATCACGACAAGGCACTGGCAGCACTTATCGCCGCACGTGACGCACAAATAAAACGCGGTTACCGCGTGGTTTTCATCAAAGGTGAACAAGCCCCTGCATGATTAACGCAACCACAAAATTATACAAAACCGAAAGCACCACGTCTTCATCTTACGTCATGCACTACCACATGACACGCGAACCCTTTGCCGATGCCATTGAAGACGATCTGTTTTATGCCGAACCCGGCCGCCAACAAAAACTCGACATCCTCTTACATCTCACTCAGTACGGTAATGAACTTGTACTTGTTGCTGGCCCTCCCGGCAGTGGCAAAACCACTCTACTACAACAATACTTATTGAAGGCTCTGGATAACTGGATAGTTGCATGCATTGATGCTCAGAATGGCATCGACGAGCGGAAATTATTGCAACAGCTATTTCATCAAATGAACATGGACTTTCAAGGTGCCGCGCACAGTGAACTGTTTGAACGCATGCAACATCACTTTGACACTTTGCAACATAACGCACAGCAAGCCGTACTATTGATCGACAACGCCGAACAATTGCCAGTCACCGCCTTCAAACGAGTATTGGAAATGGCAGCACTCACCAGCGCAGACAAAAAGCCACTACTTCGCGTTATATTATTTGGCACCCGAACACTGGATGAAAACTTTAATAACCCTTTATTGGACTCGCAAACACATATTTTTCGACGTAACATTGACTTGCTCCCTTTTTCGCAAATACACACCACGCATTACATATTACACCGCCTGTCTGCCGCGAATTTTGCTTCCGACAAGCCATTCACCGATGCCGTACTGCAAAAAATCCATAAACAGTCTATTGGCTGGCCAGGTAAAATCAATCACCTTGCACATAACGTGTTAATTGAAAGTCTGCCAGCAGTCGATAGCATTCTGGGCAAGATCCCCAACGTTAACAAAGTGCGCGCGGTTGCCGCGCTAACGGGTATTGCCCTGGTAGGTACATTACTTTTTTTTCAAGATAAGTTTAATGCCTGGTTAGCCTCTGAGCCCACTACAACAGCCAGCCAATTTTCTCCGGCTTCATTGCCTCCTGTGACTGCACCAGTAACAACATCCAACGAAGCTCCCATACCTGATGTGATATCTGAACCCGAACCATCCTCTCAGAAAAGCGCGGAGAAAAATGCGGATGCTGATATCACCTTCACACAAGAAAGTACTAAAGACACAAACACAAAACCATCAACATTCATTGCCCCCCCGCTGATAGCTGAGGAAGAAACTGGGCCCGAAGCCGTAAGACACCCAGTGGATACTGTTACCCTCCCGGCCACAGACACATCCCCCATTCCCGCTGACCTGCCCGGCTTCAGAAATGCGTGGATACTCAAACAAAACCCCGATCACTACACTTTGCAGCTCGTGGCAGGCAACAACATCAACACCCTGCGCAGCTTCATTCGCCAACACTCGCTGAATGAGCCTTTGGCTATTTATCACACCATCCGCAAAGGCAAAACCTGGTTTGGTCTGATTCAGTACCGCTACCCGAACAAGCAGGCTGCGCTCGATGCCCGTGACCAACTGCCCGCTGCGCTACGCCGACAAAACCCCTGGATACGCCAATTTTCCGCCCTGCAAAAAGATCTTGGTTATACCTCCTGATCCGCTTTCAGTCTGAAATCCGCAGTTAAACGACCCATGTCAGTTTTGCAAAGGCAAAATGGCAAACCGTAATGAATAGATTTTAGGGCCGAACTATCCCCACGTTAAAGCCCATTACATTAACTGTCGAAACACTTTCCCCCGCTATCCTTTAAGAAAATTGCTTTTAAAAAAATAGCGTATGAATAATATCGTCAGTGGCTGACCTACCTCTCTACAACATTAATGTTGTTATACTTTCAATTTTGCTAAATGAAAATGAGTCAACTGCTCAATCGAGCGTCGGCCCAAATTATCACCCACCGTGACTCTAGGACGATGTTTGTCAGTTTCAACCGATTCAGCACCACCAGCCTTTAATGCCTTAACCAAGTTATTTCTGAGTATTTTCGGATTATTGTTATTACTAAACACATAGAAATTTAATTGATGCGAAACCCCTAATTGCTTTGCCGCGCCAATTAATGCCTCACATACTTCGGTGTATAGACCGATATTGGCGCGGATCAAAGCTTCATTTGCCATTTTATTTTCGAGTTCAGCATTCAAGTTCTTTGTGTAAATATCTTGTAAAAAAATAGACGGCTTTACCTTGTAATGGGACGACGCAATTTTTACAGCCGCCACTATATCTTGTGCTTGCGTAGCATTAACACCAAAGACCCATACCTCACCATCAATAATAGAGGCGTATTTAGCAACGGCTGAATTTTGACCTTTAAACGGCGAAAGCCCTATGTGAGGATTGCGCGCTTTCCATTCTGCAAGACTATGGAAAGCAGTACGCAATACATGCGTTCTCTCTATTCGCTGTTTGCCAAAAATAAAATTAACATCCGCTTTAAATTCGTACTGGCCTTCGGCCAAACTGGTGACACCACTTTGAATTGTCATCTTTGTGTTCCCTGGCTTATCCCTTATTCATAGTCAGATTCAATAATGCTGTGGTGATAAGCCTGAAGCTCTTCAATCTCCTCAGAACGAAAACTGCTGAATACTATCTCACTTGATTCTTTGGCTTGCAGCGCCAGTGCATTAACATCATTACAGCTATTAGCTTTCGATTTCCACTCGCCATTTTCATATCGAACCAGCATTGAAATATCCGCCAATTCCAGGCGACTTTCTTCAAGTGAGTGCCTCACCATTTCTGTAATATCACCCAAAGCAACCAATTTATCAGGGGTTGTTTCTACTGGCACGTAAATATCTACAAAGTAAAACTCACAGCCATCGAAATCGATATCGCAACCTTCAAGCGGTCTGCTTTTGGTAAATACGACCCAAACGTCTTTATTTGACATACCCATTCTCCTGTGAAAATTAAATTTCGCTAAATTCGTGATGCCATATATCAGCAACAACCCATTGGTCTAAAAAAAGCTTTTTTGGAATTGGTCCCATATGCAATACGTTTCTCCACGGAAGAATATCCCCAGAAATACCTGCCCTTTCCATTATTTCAACGGCAAAATCGCCATTTGTTATGTTACGAATACTTTCCATATTTTTTTCGTCTATAACTTACTGTCTACTACAGCCTCGAGCAGGTAGTCCGGAAACTCTGACCAGTTCTCATACTAAGGCCGCTCACTATAATAGTGCTATCAGCACAGAGCAATGGGTTCAATAATGCTTTTTCGTGTGACTTTCCTACCCCAATTGAATGCCTCTGCGGAAGCTAAAATAGAAGGCATCTTCATATTTAATTCTCAAAGGTCTGGACATGTGGCTATGGTAGATACCTATTTATTTATAAATAAAATATAACCCTTTTTTCCTTCTATTCTACCCTATCATGAGGATGACTTTTGTCGTGAAAAAGAATAAAACGCTTTACCCAGTCCAGATAATAGGACTCAATGCGACTACTGTAATGTCGCAGGCGAATAGCCGCACGCAGCTTTTCCAGAAACGGTGATTTTCTGGACTAATCTATGAGCTTACTTTCTTTCAAACCTGTTGTAACAGACAGTAATTTAGTCATTCTGTGAAAGTAAGCGTAACATTAATGAAAATGACGTATTTCTCCAGGCATCTCTGAGAAAAGGGAGTGATTAACAACAATATAAACAAATACTGATATCGGTATAAATTGTTAATTTTCGAGGTAATATTTGTGATTGTGAGGATTGAATTGGCTGATATACTATATCTCTGCGAGAATTGGACGTGAATAATATTCGTCATAGTGACGTATTTTACTGCGCCAGTAGAACAATTACTTAATGGTATGTATTTAAGAAATCATCCATGCCGCTGAATGGATGGCTTACCAAGATTGGTTAAATAGTGTGAAATACTCAAAAATACCGGGAAATAAAAAAATATTTCATACTTTTATTCTAGCGCTGTCTGTATTAATTCCTTTCTATACCCGTGACGTTATGGATTTAGGTTTAAGTGTGCGTCATAGCAAGGCGAAATGACGAGCAATAGCCGGACTATTGCGAGGAATTTTCAACATCGCCATGGAATGAAGAGGACGTGCAATAAAACCTAAATCTCAAACGTCACAGGTATAGATAGTAAGAAACCATTTAGATGCATACTTGAGTGAAGATAAACACTAAAAAATCTTCTACATTTGTCGGATAAATAACCATCAATACGGTGGTTGTGCTTTATACGCCAGATCAGTTTGATGCAGCACCCTCCAGTTAAGGACAACTTCAATGGATGAAGTAAATACACCGTTCCGCCCCGAAGCAATCACGCATACCCCCTTGGGGATTGAAAATGTAGTATTACAAGGTACGGACTTGAGTAATACTGATCTTAGCGAAGCGCAGCAATTATTAAGTTCACAACTGGCAGGCACAAATTTGTCGGGTGCAGTACTGCCACCGCATCTACAACTGGATGAAAGTTTAAGTCGGGTAGAGAACCTGTCCAAAAATGCACGCGCCGTTTTTTTGTCCAGCATTTTTGCCTGTATTTACTCCTGGCTTACCTTGGCCACCACATCGGACATGGCGCTGATTGGCAATTCCGCTTCTTCGGCGTTGCCAATTATTAATACCGCTATTCCCATTGTCGGTTTTTATTGGATTGCACCGCTGTTATTGCTGAGTCTTTATTTTTATCTGCATCTCTATTTACAACGTTTGTGGGATGCGCTTGCCGAATTGCCTGCGGTTTTTCCCGATGGGAACTCATTGGATAAAAAGATCTATCCCTGGTTACTGTCGGGCTTGGTGCGCAGCCACCTTAGCCAGTTGAATCAACAACGCCCGCGGTTTTCCCGCTTACAGGTTAGTTTGTCCATACTGCTGGCTTGGTGGTTGGTGCCAATCACCTTTTTGGTTTTCTGGATAGGCTATTTTCCCCGCCATGATGGTTATGGCACCGCTTTACACACCGCGCTACTAGTAGTGGCAGTCTATGCTGCTGCACGGTTTTATGTGGGTGCCAGCGACACCCTGTGCCGACGACAAAAACCGTTATTTGACTGGAAAACCGTGTATAAAAACCAGCGTTGTTATCAACAGGGTGGCATCGTGCTCGGCATAAGCTTGCTGTTAGGAGGCATATCAATTAGCGTTATTCAAGCTGTACCCAGCGATGTGAAAGAAAGAGTGGGACTAAGCAGTATCAACCCCAGGGTGTGGTTGCCCAGTGCCATGCAATGGCTGGGGATAAAAATATTCCCCGAGCTTGCTGAAGCGCAATTTTCAACTAAGCCTGATGCTTGGGGTGACGCAGATACAAATAAAAACCTCATTGCACAGGTAAAGGGTGCGCAATTAAAAGGAGTCCAATTAGCCCACGTTAACGCTTTTGGCGCCTTCCTGGTCAATGCTGATTTGCGTGGCGCCAATCTGGCTTGGACGGACTTAAGCCAAGCCGATTTGCGTGGCGCTCGCCTTGATGGGGCAAACCTGCAAGGCGCGAACCTTTTAGGCACCAAGATTAGCGGTGCGTCACTGCGGGGTGCTGACCTGCGTTTGATTAATTTTGAGGGTTTTCACGCTTCTAACTGGCGAAATAACAAAGATTTTCGAGAGGTGAATTTGGCGAACCAGGATCTTAGTGACGCTTCATTCTATTATAAAAATCTAACCGGCGCTAACTTTCAGGGGGCGAACCTGGAAAATGTCAATTTTGAAAGCGCAAATCTAACCAACGCTAACTTTCAGGGGGCAAACCTGAAAAATGTCAATTTTGAAGGTGCAAATCTAACCAGCGCTAACTTTCAGGGAGCGAAGAATCAGAATAGTAAATTTTTTAACGCAAACCTGTTTCATACCAACTTTACAGGGGCTAAAGGTTTGACGCGAACAATATTTATGAAATCCAAAAACTCAAAAATTCCGGTAAATTTTATATTTGCAATTTTTAGTGAAAAAACACTTAGCAAGGTGGGGTTGCCCGGCGATCATAATAAGGCGATGCGGGAGAAAAATCTGCAAGCGTATAATCTTCGCAACTCTATATTCGAGGATGTGGACTTAAAACAATTTGATTTCCGTGGGGCGAATTTGGAAGGTGCTAAATTTAGTAAAGTCGATCTAAGTAGGGCTAACTTTCAAGGAGTGAACCTAAAGAGTGCCGAGTTAACCAAAATCAATTTCCAAGGGGCTGACCTCCAGGAAGCTGACCTGGAAAAATCGCGCTTAGATACGGTAAGCTTCATCCGAGCTGATTTGCGGAGTGTGAATTTTAAGGACGTAGAATTTATGACAAGCAAAATTTTCGAAGCGAACTTACAGGGAGCTAGCTTCGAGGGAGTTTTGTGGTTTGTTGTTAACAGTAGATACAATTACATAAAAGCTGATCTTCGTGATGTGGTAGGTTTAACTTGTAATCAATTACAAAATCAACACTTTGACTTAGATCAAACAAGCCAACTCCCCGAAGTGTTAAAAGCCTGTAAGAGCAAGGCAGTGTTCAAGCAAACAGCTCCCACTATCACTAGGATAAGTAACATTAGAAACTGATGTTACACACCGGCACCTCGATAATTGTTAGATTTGACATACCCCCCTCTCCTATGAAAATTAAATCTCACTAAATATGTGGCGCCATATATCAGCACCATCGCATTGTGCTGACCACCCCCAAACCTCTTAATGCCCTCTCAGACTATAAATTATTCTAAATAAGTTTTATTTCGATCATATTTTTTACCAACTACCCCAAACCCCTGGTCTGCCTAGTTTCAAAATAGCAGGTCGTAATGAATAGGTTTGGTAATATCATCCCCGCTTTAGAGTCCATTATATGAACAGTCGAAGCTCTTACCCCTCGCTATTCTTTAAGAAAACAACTTTCTTAAAGAATAGCGCATGGATAATATAGAAAGAGGCGAAAAAATACGGCATAGAATTGTTAGGATATTGGACACCATCCTAAAAATAGGATAGTTATTGTACCTTCTTAATTTCACTTAAAAAATAAATGTGGCACATACTTAGGAATGGAAATTGAATAACTGATACAAGTGGCGCTCTGATTTAGTCCGTATTTGTTCGTTCTGATTGAGCAAAAGCACAGGAATAGTCATTCTATTTCGAGCTTTTGTGATTGAAGAACGGGCGAAGATGGCCTGAAGCAGAGATGCCAATTGTATCAGTTATTTAATTTCCATTCCTTAGCATCTGAATTTCAGATACTACAGGTATACTATCAAGAATATGGATATTCAAAACACCAACTCCCTGTTGTTCCTTACTGCACTACTTTTTACGGTTGGGCTGATCGGCTTATTTTTCTTGACCCATTCCAATAAACGGACAGTTTGCGTGAAGAGTAGCGATGGCATTTTTATCGCGGATGATGGGAATGAAAATATTTCTGCCCATATCCATATCAGTCAGAAACAAAATGATGCGACAAGCACATCGGTATGGCGAGAAATAGCTGCCATTGCAGCATTGACCTATTCGCTCCCACAAGCAGGCGTTTGATGTGTTTGGTATCCGGCGTTCGGTAAAAGCGAAGCACTGCAACGGCATTATCATTTCAGGTGATCATAACAAAAACATATCAATTCACTACGGGCCTACCGACGCTCGCCTTGCTATCCCTTTCAAGCCCGAAAGCCTTACCGGCAGCATCGACTCACTGCTCATCTGGCAAAGCCAGCTTACGCCACTGATCGGTCGCGATAAGACAATGGATGAATTGATGCAGTGGGCAAAAACAGGACCACGCATCAGCTTCAAACTGATCTACGGAGAAGGAGGAGTGGGTAAAACCCGCCTTGCCTTTGAAGTGGCAAGTAAACTGCGCAAAGAGGATTGGGAGGCTGGACAACTCAGCCGTTTGGGTAACGACAGCGCTTTTCGTCTTGGCGTTAACGGCACGCTACTGATCATTGATTACCCCGAACAACAACTTGAACGTGTTCAGCAATTATTGCAGGCGATCAACGCGGCCGAAGAGCCCACTGTACCACTGCGCATACTGCTATTAAGCCGCCGTCCACAATTGTTCGAGCAGCTGGGTGAGTCACTCAGCCTTCTCGCCGCCGCACCACTATCGCTTGCTGCTCTTGATAAAACACAAGCCACATGGTTGCTGCTTGAGTCTGCATGGCCCCGACTCTGTCAACTGAGTGAGCTGGGCGATACCCCGCTACCTATTGATCAAAAGACATTTAGCCGTTGGCTGGAACAGCATGAAAATCACGCCCAACCTCTCTATATCCTCGTTTACGCCATTCATTTAATTGACCAACCGCAAGCAACAACCCTTGATGGTGGAAAGATCATCCAGCGTCTGGTGAGACGAGAGCTCGTGCGGCTGGAAAAAGAGGGAAGCGCAAAAAAACTCAACAAATTGGCATTGCCGCTATTGAAGGGCCTGGCCGCCATTTGCGGAAGCATCACCGCCCAACAACTCAAAAACCTTGCTGACCACGACTCGCTGACCGCATTGCTGCCCGATGATGAACGCTTGCGCGACAGCAGCATTTGGCAAGAGGAAAGGGAGAAATCAGGGCAGGTCGTGGAACTCCAGCCCGATCTGCTAGCCGCTGCCCTATTATCGCTGTTGCTAAGGCGTGACGATGACCAACCAGGAGAGTGGCTCTATGCCGCGCTTGATGTCAGCGATGAGATAGAAAGTGCCACCTCTCGCCTGGGCCGTCTTATGCATGATGCCACTCAGGTGCTCGGCCTTCCCTGGCCACAAGAAGCACTGATCGAACTGTCGAATCGTCTGGCAGAGAGCGGTGACCGGGCAAATGGACTGAAGGTAATCCAGAGGGCAGTAGCGATTCATGAAAAGCTGGCAGTGGACAACTTCGCCGCCTACGAGCCCGGGCTGGCACGCAGCCTTAACAGCCTGTCGGTTCATCTGGCGAAGAGTGGTGACCGGGCAAATGGACTGAAAGCAAACCAGCGGGCAGTAGCGATTCATGAAAAACTAGCGACAGATAACTTCTCCGCCTACGGCTCCGGGCTGGCGAGCAGCCTCAACAATCTGTCGAATCGTCTGACGGAGAACGGTGACCGGGCGGATGGACTGAAAGCAAACCAGCGGGCAGTAGCGATTCATGAAAAGCTGGCAGCGGATAACTTCACTACCCACGGCCCCGAACTAGCGAACAGCCTCAACAACCTGTCGAATCGTCTGGCGGAGAGCGGTGACCAAGCGGATGGATTGAAGGCAATCCAGCGGGCAGTGGCGATTCATGAAAAGCTGGCGGCGGATAACTTCGCCGCCCACGGCCCCGAACTGGCGCGCAGCCTCAGCAACCTGTCGGTTCATCTGGCGGAGAGCGATGACCGAACGGATGGATTGAAGACGATCCAGCGGGCAGTAGCGATTCATGAAAAGCTGGCGACGGATAACTTCGCCGCCTACCGCCCCGAGCTGGCGAGCAGCCTAGCAATTCTGGCCGATTTTCATGCTGACGATGATCACTGTAATGATGCTATCAGCACGGTGCGGCGAGCCATCGAATTAATCAAGCCTTACGCCATTGATGGCAGCGCTTATGGTGATTGGCTGGAAATAATGAAAAATAATCTGGCTAGATATCAAACTGATTAATTTAGGTTTAACGCACAATTTGCCAGCATCACATACCGCCACCCATTGTCGAGGCTCTCGTCCTTTCTATTTCCCACAGGGAAATCATGAAAACCAGCCTCCCCCGACCCGCTTTCAATACCATCCTGCAAATCCCCTGCAAACAGTGGTTTTTCGCTACATTGAACCCAATCTGGCGCACCGGTATAATGCCAAGCCATTTTGTCTACCGCAAAGTATTGGTTGCGCGCTAAAAACAACCTTATCCAATTGATTGTGAAAACAATATTGCCTTTGCCGACAAATTTGAACAAACGACCCAAGATGTGACTACCCAGTGAAAACAGCGTGAAAAAAATGCCCAACCAGCCACCCAGCACAAACAGCCTCTACCGCCCCGGCTTTGAAAAAGATAACTGCGGTTTTGGCCTTATTGCGCAAATGGACAACCAACCCAGCCATTGGCTGGTAGAAACCGCCATTGGTGCCTTGGCACGCCTGACCCACCGCGGTGCGGTGGCCGCCGATGGTAAAACCGGTGATGGCTGCGGCCTGCTGATGAAAAAGCCCGACGGTTTTCTGCGCCTGTGCGCCGATGAACTGGAGTTCACTTTGGCCAAACATTACGCTGCGGGCATGGTATTCCTCAATACCGATGATGTCCTTGCCAATACCGCGCGCGCGCAGTTGGAAACTGAACTGCGCGCCGAGGGCCTGGAAGTGCTGGGTTGGCGCACGGTACCCACTGATACTGCGGCCTGCGGTGATGAAGCCCTGGCCTCGTTACCCATCATTGAACAGGTTTTTGTGAACGCCCCGGACAAAATGGACGTGGTGACTTTTGAGCAGCACCTTTATATTGCTCGCCGCCGTTGCGAAAAGGTCATCGAACCCAATGATGATGTGTTCTACGTCCCCAGCCTGTCTTCACGGGTTATCTCCTACAAGGGTCTGGTAATGCCCGAGCATCTGCCGAAATTTTACACAGACCTGAAAGACAAACGTATGGAAACGGCTATCGCCGTGTTTCATCAGCGTTTTTCCACCAACACCTGGCCCCAGTGGCGGCTGGCCCAACCGTTCCGTTATCTCGCCCACAACGGCGAAATCAACACGGTGCAGGGCAATCGCAACTGGTCCATGGCCCGTGGTCACAAATTTCAAACGCCAGCCATTCCCATGGCCGATGTGCGCCCACTGGTATCCGCATCCGGTTCTGACTCCAACTCCATGGACAACATGCTGGAAGCCCTGCTGGCGGGCGGCATGGATATTTTTCGCGCCATGCGCCTGCTGGTGCCGCCCGCTTGGCAAAATGTCACCAACATGGACGCCGATCTACGTGCCTTTTACGAATACAACTCCATGCACATGGAGCCCTGGGATGGCCCTGCGGGTATCGTAATGACCGATGGCCGTTATGCTGCCTGCTCAACTGATCGCAACGGCCTGCGCCCCGCACGCTGGGTGATCACCAAGGACCGCCATATTACCCTGGCCTCAGAAATCGGTGTTTACGATTACAAGCCGGAAGACGTGGTGGCCAAAGGGCGTTTGAAACCCGGTCAAATGTTCGCTGCCGACACAGAGACTGGCAAATTGTTATTGCCGGAGGATGTCAACAGCCACCTCAAAGGTGCACAGCCCTACAAACAGTGGCTCACTGCCGGTGCCAAGCGCATTGTCAGCACCCTGGACGGCGAAACCTGCGGCCTGCCGATGGACAGCAAAGCCCTGGATATTTATCAAAAACTCTTTCAAGTGAGTTTTGAAGAACGTGATCAAGTGTTACGTGTACTGGCCGAAGCAGGCCAAGAGGCCACCGGCTCCATGGGTGACGACACCCCCATGCCCGTGTTGTCACAAAAAATACGTTCGTTATACGACTATTTCCGCCAACAGTTTGCCCAGGTAACCAACCCACCTATCGATCCGATTCGTGAGCAAATCGTCATGTCGCTGGAAACCTGCTTCGGCCGCGAAATGAACATGTTCGAAGAGTCTGCTGAACATGCCAAGCGTTTGTTAATGAATTCACCGGTGCTGTCCACCACCAAGTTTGATCAGCTCACCGGATTGGATGACAGCAACTACACCAGCATCCGTATCGACCTGTATTACGATACAGACAGCAATCTGCAAACCGCTATCACACGTATCAGCGATCAGGCCGTGGCTGCGGTAAACGACGGCAAAGTACTGTTGATATTGTCTGATCGCAACATTGCCTCTGGTCGTGTGCCCGTGCATGCACTGCTGGCCACGGGTGCAGTGCATCATCGCCTGATTCGTGAGGGTCTGCGTTGTGACGCCAACATCATCGTGGAAACCGCTACCGCCCGTGACCCGCATCACATCGCCACACTTATCGGCTACGGTGCCACTGCCGTATACCCGTATCTGGCCTATGCCTGTATTCAGGACATGCAACGCACCGGAGAAATTCCCGATGCCAACTGTGC
>Ga0316204_10003335_pt1 | contig 32533 bp, 21 predicted proteins | sample 6monrhotite_MG_2_FD_205661 | JGI IMG/M metagenome (GOLD analysis project Ga0316204, IMG submission 205661) | Microbial mat bacterial communities from mineral coupon in-situ incubated in ocean water Damariscotta River, Maine, United States -... | ecosystem: Environmental > Aquatic > Marine >... | reverse complement strand
TCGGATCACCCGGGTCGTCAATCACCCATCAGAGGCCTGCTCCGCTACGCTCCGCAGCCCTCTGATGGGACAAAGGAACGCCACCGCCCTAACATAGGGAGTGGTACAGAATATGGGGGCAGGTCAGGATGTCACAATCAGCTGGCCCATCGCTCGAAGCCTACTAAATGCCCCAATATTCTATCTATCGACTATTCGACGCTCAATTGCCTAAAATCACAGGCATGGCTAACAGCGCTAACAAACAAGGTTCAGTATCAGTAAGCCCATTCTCAACCGGTGCCGGCGGTACTACATTTGAGTTCTTAGTCGCGACCGATGCTGCGATTAGGATGCTCTGGTCGAGATCATGCCGCGGTCAAACCGCTGGCTCACCTATTAGCGAGATCCGATTACAGCAGGCCCACCTTGGCAACCCTGTCGATGATGTGATCGCCATCTCTGAAGATGGCAAACGCAGGATTGATATCCAGGCCAAGCACACAGTGTCCTTCACTGCAGAAAACCAAGCACTAAGTGATGCGCTATGCCAATTTTGTGAGCGAATAGGACAAGACGATTTCGATATTGACAACCATCGCGTTGGACTTGCTTTTGATAAAGACAGCTCCGATTCCAGAAAGCGCGTCCATCGGGTCAAGCAACTAACTGAACAGGCTCGTAATCTAACATCGAGTGATGACTTTGTCAAGGCAGCAAATCGAGCAGCTCCGGACGTCGCGATTCTCGAAGCGTTTGTGGATCAACTCAAGTCCAATGGGCTTGACACATCCGAAGAAGCTATTTTTAAGCTCTTTCGCGCCTTGGTGCTAATCCCTTACGATATTGAATCGGAATACGCTGATGATTATGTCGCTATGAGTCAATTCATCCGATCGCTGGATATCATCGAGAAGCCTGACACCATTATCGGTCTGATTTACCTCAAGATTGCAAACACTGCTAAGAACGGCGGCACGATTACTCGGGATGATCTCGTCGGCATCTTGCCAGCGGATGTGGCTGACGCCCTTCCTGCTGAATCGGGCCGTGATATTCTCACGTCGATTGATCGCTTGACCGATCAGCTGCAATCCCAAATAGAGACACTAGTAGTCAAAGGCAAATACATCCCTAGGATCGCCACAATCCCACCGAACTTCCGTGAACAATCCCGAGCATTTGCAATTCCATCTTTTGCACTCCGCCTCATTCAGGGCCGAGTTGAGAATTTGCAAACGAGCTGGCTATCTCGGCTCCTCAGCGACCTAGACAAAACCTGCCGCTTCCCGAGCCCCGATGCCTTTGAACCAACACTTCCTGTCGGCAATGCTCAACTCGAGCGTGCTACAAAAGCATTACAAATTTTCCGTGACGACTGCCAAACTATAACGGCACGCAATGAAATGGATCAACGCGCTCAAAACTATAAATCATTGCCTGAATCCACGCTCAACTCTTCGCTTTATTGGTGCAATTCCGACGCCAGAGAAATGAGCAATCTGATCGAAGCAGCCCGCCTGCATGCTTTGCTCATCCTTAATTCAGCTGGAACTGGTAAAACATTTGCAATCTGCGAACTCGCCACGGCACTCCGTAGACGGGGTTGCCCATGCCTTCTCTTTGAAGCCAAACAGTTGCGTGCTGATACACTAGATGGCTTTGCTCGCGCCTTGTTTGCTCGCGCTGCACAGAAGACAACACCCGCCGAGTACGCCAAGTGGCTCAAGCAACTCTTTGAGTACAACAAGCAACCGCTCATTGTACTTATCGACGGACTCAATGAACATCCAAACGCTTCAGAAATCGCCAATCGGCTCGCGGAATTGCTTGAGCTGCCTAATGCCAAAGGCGCCATAAAAATCGTAATGACCTGCCGCGAGGAATATCACCGCGAGCGGCTCAAGAATGCAATCGAACGATTTGATGGCTTACTAACCAGCCATCTTGCCATAATCGATCCAAACAGTCAGCAAGCCAGTCGGATGATCTACCGTCACTTCTCGCATTTCAGGATCCGAGCACACTTAGGCACTTTCGCTTTCAATACTCTGGCGACTAAGCCGGTGCTACTACGCGTCTTCTGCGAAACAAACTGCGGTCAGGACAGCGACGAAAATGATCTCGGCGTCGTCGAAGAAATCCACACCGAGCGATTGATTGCGGCGTACATCGATCGCATAGGAGCAGAGGTTGCCGAATCGCTCATTGTGAAAGGGATGCCATCCAAAAGGGCCAAAGCCGCACCCCAAGCATTGCTCGCTGCAGTTGCCGACCAAATGCTTAGCAGTCATGAATTTCGGCAAGTTTCTCTCGATTCCATCAGTGCCAGTAATAATAATGACGATGTACTTGATCGGATTCTTGATGCTGAGACCCTGCTCCGTGAAGACCCGCCAAAGTCTTACGGCGACAGTATGACACTTGCTTTTCCCCTCGATGAAGTTCGTGTCTGGCTACTTGTGCAGCGCATTTTAACACAATTCGGCGACGATCCAATCGATGTCGAAAAGCAGCTGATTGATCTACATGACATATCGGCGCCGTGTTTTGACGGAGTCACGCGGCTGATGATCACGACTGCCCGACGCAGAAAACTTACGCAGCTTTCGAGCACCCTTGAATCAAACTGTATGTTTGCTGATGCCTATTTCTCGGCCCTACTTGAACTTGATCCCGATTTACTCACCAAACAGGATAGCGCAAGAATTATCAATGAATTAGACTCCAATCCACACACCACGATGCTCGTCCTCCGCTTGATCTTGCGTCTCGACCGAGTGGCCTGGCCGCATCTCAATTGCGCCACACTGATAGAGGCGTGTAAGACAGACGACCGAAGATCTGAAATTTCTAATCAATTACGTGAACTCTTCAATATTACTAAAAGCAGATTCGGGGAAGTACAAAATCGACTCGTTCCATTGGGAATATTAACTCGGGGAATCAGATCGGCAATAGATCAAGTTCCTGATGACCGACAAGCCAATGTGATCGCTGACACATTTGATCTATTGTTTCTGATGATCAATGTCGTAGATTTTGAAACTCAGGACGAACTGATAACGATTCTAGATCAACTGGCTCAAGAATGGCCATGCCATACTACCCAGACACTTGTCAAGCAATGTGATCACTACTGTGCCATACTGCCGAAACCATTCTGGAACTCTGCGGCAACCGCTATGCATTCGAGCAAGGTAATCGAACAAAAATTGATAGAGGTTGCCACTGGATCGATTCATGAAGATGATGATGAAATAAACTTGTTTTCTGATGCTTGGCAGTTCATCGACGTCGCACTTGACATTGACTCTTCAGTTGTCCCTAAGAGCCTTCGAATATCGCCAAAGAAGCGATTCAGTCAAATACAGCAGTTTTATAGGCAGAATTTCCAATGACCAATGCAGAAATTCGAAAAACCGATGAGACAGAACTCTTGCTCACCAGCAAGATCGAAAATGCCGAAGATCTGCACGCAAAATGTAAAGCCGTTGCAGCTAGTCACTCGGGCTTTGCACGACAGACGATTGAAACTCTCACCGGCGCGGTGTTTGATGGAGCAACTGACCCTCGAGTGGAGTGGAAAGCATGCTTCCAGCCGGAGTTACCCAGCCTTGAACTATATCTACGGGAACATCTATTAGTGCCAACGGACCTGTGTGACATTATCAATGAAGATCTTGCATGCTGCCTATTTTGTAAACTGGGACACACAGCTGGTTACGGTACTGGAGCACTTTTTTATGGCTCGTACGAAAATGACCCCGGTTTCCGCATGATTGCAAACCTGTTTGATTGGACATTTGTAAATTGCGAAGGAGAGGAAAAATGAAAATCCGTTCCGGTTTCGTCACCAACAGCTCATCAACATCGTTTATCATCATCTCGGAAAATGAGCTGACTCAAGAGGCAATACGTGAATTGCTCAATATCCCTGAAGGCTCCCCACTCCAACCGTTAGCTGATGAACTTTGGAATAATTTGCATTACTCAAATAGAAGCAGCACTGAACCTCTTGCTGAAGTTGAAAATGTGATTGAACATGAGGCTAAATGGTTTGGGCCAGAGATGACCAAGCGTCTTGAGGAAGCCCGCACCAAAGGAGCTACGATCACGGTTGGAAGCCTTGGAAGTGATGGCTCAGAATTCGAACGCTTTCTCTGCATGACTGGATTCTCGTGCGAGAATGGTGAGAGCTACATGTGGGCCGAGCCATCAGGATGGTAAAATGCTAGTTGTACGTCGCCATGACTCTCAAAAATATTCAACGGTCTTCTCGCAAGAGACTGGCTTTTTCGCTCGGATAGAAGACCAGGGTACACCTGAACCATCATGGTCTGCCAATGGCCCAGAGTTACTTGATGTTTCACTGACTAGTTGGTGCGACCAGGGATGCTCGTTCTGTTATCGAAAGTCCACGACCGACGGCGTCCACATGACGCGTGATGACATCGATTGGCTGCTTTCGGAAGCAAGCTCGGCAGGCGTTCACCAGATTGCATTTGGTGGCGGCAACCCAAACCAGCACCCTGATTTTCCTGAGATCATAAGAGAAACTAGGCGTTCCTTCAATATCGTCCCCTCATACACAACTAACGGCCGTGGTCTTTCAAAAAGCGTATTGAAAGCAACCGCCGAGCATTGCGGCGGAGTAGCCGTCAGTGCTTACCCCCCATACGATCAGACCGAACGAGCTATAGAGCGTTTAACGGACCACGGCGTGCAGACAAATGTACACCAGGTTTTTGCCAAGCAAACAATTCCACAGATACTCGACTGGCTCAGAGATCCGCCTTCTTGGCTTATAAAATCTAACGCTTTAATCCTACTCAACTACAAGCCCGTACCATGGGACAAGAGCGGATTTGAGGTTGCAGCTAAAGATCCGCGTTGGAGGGAAGTCATCCGCTTAGCCACCGCTGAGCGTTATCCGTTCCGGGTTGGATTTGACAATTGCTGCATTACCGGGCTTCTGCAAGAAGCGAACGCTCACCCCGCATCGATCGAGCCATGTGACGCGGCGCGTTTCTCGATGTTTGTTTCTGAACACCTTGAAGCGCACCCGTGTTCATTCATGGCAGAATTACGACAGGGCGCTCAACTCAAGCCTCACGGACTATTGCACGTTTGGCAAACTGATCCGATGTTCCGCCAGTTTCGTGGTCACCTCCAGCCCTCAGAGTGCGGGAGACAATCGTCCAGTCCTGATTGCCTAGGCGGATGCCATCTATTCCCCGAAATCAACTTCTGCCAATGCGGACAACAGAAACGCTCCGTACTAGATAGCGAATCTGACCTTGTACCGCTTTCGATCTCGGCAACACAACGATACTCGTAATCACTATCTCATCGATCGCCGAAGTGCGTTCAAGTAAATGAAATTGAATCTCTCTCTAGAATCACTTAAATTTTGGCAGAAACCCGACCTCCAAGGGTTGTCAACGGGGTGAGATCCCGCATATGGCATCCCGTCTCTCGTGCTCTCGCGAGCCTGGTATTACGAGCCTATTTGCCCCATACCGTGGGGGGCCAGCAGTTTGTTGTGGGTTTTGATGTCCGTTTTGTCCGCTTTTTTGAGCAGCAAATGGCGTTGATTCTCGCTAGAGTCGGTCATGAATGGGTCAATACCAACGATTTCTCGCGATATGCACCCTGTCCAAACGCCGAGGCCTGGACATCGCAAAACACGGCGTGTATCACCGAGTTCGCGGAGTTTGTGGCACTTGATTGAGTCGATTGCGATCGCCATGGCTCAAGGATACGGGCTTGCTCGTACTCGTGCACTCTCCCATGCAGCTCCAATGACGAGAATGTTGGGACAACGGGATCATCTCTATACAGAGACGGCAATGCTTGAGCGAGAGGTGGCTATCTTCCGATCGCAACGGATGGCGAAAGCACCACGAAGGCGACCTCAGTTCGATCCCAGACAACGGGCTGAGATCTTGCAGTTAGCCGTACTCAGAGGGTGGAGTTCCAAGCAAACTGCCCTTCGATTCGGGGTTCATCCCAACACAATCCGCAACTGGCGCCGATCATTGCGTGATAAGGGGAGAGCTGAACGATTACTCGGCGAGCCGCCTTGGAATCGGCTGCATGAAGCGGTGCGTTGGACGGTTCATGAGATCCGGCGGATATGTCCTGAGCGTGAGTTCGGGACACGCACCATTGCTCTCCACATGATCAGAGCAGGGATCCAGATCAGCCGAACCTCGATACGACGAATCCTTGAAGAAGAGCGATCTAAATCTGATCGATGGCAACGGAATGCCCCAACTCCGGATGCTGGGGATGCCACCCATCTCATGAATCCGAAGGCTCCTCATTTCGTCTGGCACACTGATATCACTGAAATCAGAGTGCTTTGGAAACGCTTTGAGATTGCAGCGGTGCTGGATGGGTATTCGCGGAAACTCTTGGGAATCAAAGCGTTTGATCGGCGAGTAACGACGAACGACATAGTCAGACTTATCAATGAAACTGCGGAGCAATCTGGCACGACACCTCGATTCTTAATCAGTGATCGAGGCTCACAGTTTCGTGTGCAGTTTACGGATGCATGCCGGGCTCATGGCATTGTGCATGTTCGTTGCAAGGTACGGGTTTGGCAACTCAATGCGAAGATCGAGCGATTCTTCCGCACACTGAAGAGTTGGTTGCGCCCGAGCTGTCTCATTCCAACAGAAGCACGGATCCAAGAACGGCTGGATGAGTTTCAAATCTGGTACAATGAACACCGAGTGCACGGAGCTCATCGTGCTCACACACCGAATGAGCAGTTGGTAGGTAGTGAGCGGGACCCTATTCGATACACGCAAAGAGGAGGTGTGACACCGGCAATCCAGATCAACAGACAATCAACTCGAGGTGACCCAAAGCTCTTCCGACTCGATATAAGAGTCAGAGAGCAGGATAGAGCGGCATAAAGGCTGAACACAATGCCATAAGCATACCACACAAACTCGCTGGTCCCCTACTGTGTCACAATCTGCTGGCCCCCCGCTAGGTCACAAGAAGTTCAAAGGAATCATCACCTAAATTCTTGAGAGACCACCCCACTTGCAATCCATTCAGAGCTCCAGACAACTGGACCGCTACTCCCCATAATAATATTTAGTGGATGCAACTAACCCGAAATCATCATTTTGGTCAAACTCGTAACTACTGGCAAAACTTCTCCACCCTGATCTTGTTGAATCAAGATCAGTGCCCAGCAGATTTTCTAACCAACAATCATTTCCCGCAGCCACCCAATACAATGAAGTTGGCAAGTCTAGAATCGTCCAGTTTTCTGAAGCACTAATCAACAATGTATCAAATCCAGAAATCGTATCTGAGTAAAAACCAACAATTGATTCAGCGGTATTGCCAATCCTAAACACAAGAACCTGATTCGGTACAATGTCAGACGCATCGACCAAATCACTGCCGCTGACGAATATCTTCTGATTAAATAATGTTGGAAGCACCACTGCGTAACAGTCCCCCTGCATCACATCTGCTAGATTAGTCGCAAACTTATCCAATCCGTCTTCAAGAAATTTCGGCACTCCAACTTCTACCAGAGCTGCCGAAAATCGTTTACGATCTCTCCACTCATTAGAAATTGCCCATTCACAAGAACCAAACCCCACACTTTGTACGATCTCTCTTGCCTGCTCAGCAACAGCCTCTGCAGTAATGCCATGTAGCATATTGATCATATCGATTATTCTCCAATATAGCGAACCTTGATCCGCTTGCCTGCTTCATTAATATCAAGAGTAAGCACATCGGGGTTGCTCGGATGGGTGGATCTGTGAAATCTTGCTATACCGCCATCGGCCGTTCTTCCAACCGCCCCAATCAGATCGTCTGCCTGACTGATGACGAGTCGCTGTCCTGTTAGATCCTCAAAATCAAACATTGCCTGAAATGCCCCGCCGGTAGACTCATAGATTCTAACTCCGCCTTTTCCTTTACCCCATTGTTTTAATCCAGAAACAAAGTCATCAACTGACCTTGATATAAAGTTATTGAATAGCAAATCATCTAGTAAACCGGCTCCCTTTAAAGCGCCACCCCCTATCAGGAAACCGCCTGTGGCGAACTCCGCGATAACCATCGCATTAACTTCATAAGCAGCCAATGTGACCCTAGCAGCGTTATATCGCAAGTTCAAACTACTTAGGAATCCCATAGTTAATCCACTCGGATCTTGATACATTACCGGGTTGCCGCCGTAGGCCGTATAGGTATCCCACCCATCGCCGTAATGGCTGGAGGATTCGAAGCTACCGCCTGGAGCACCTACAGCTACCTTACCGAGCATTGCAAGTCTGCTCATAGTTGGGATGCCTGTTGAGTTGGGATCGCTCGTCATGAAGCGCCCGAGCTCGGGCACATACCACCGGCTCCGGTTCTGGTACCAGATTTCGCCATTAGAGGCAAAGATCGACGCCGACGTGTGACTGTCCACACGCTCGGCGAATAATCCTTGGTGACCCAATCGGTTCCTGAAACCTGAGAACAGCCCACCACTCCCCGCCAGCGGGAAGGTGTCCTGGCTTCTCAGGTTCCCGTAGGCGTCGAAGCGGTACTGCTTGACCATCTCGCCGTTAGCATCTGTGAATGCGCGCACCGTCCCTGTTGAATGATCCTGAATGAACCACGCCTCGCGGTCCCACCAGTCGATCTGGACATGGCAGGTGTCGAACGGCTGGCCGGATGCTGCTGACCAAATATACTCGGCCTCGATGCGTTGCTCGGGCCCGCTCGATCCGCCACCGAATGGTCCACCGCCAAGCGGGATCTCCACCGGCCAAGGCGGCGTTGCCGCCTTGGGATCGTCGAAGACCTCTTGAATCCTGCGGACACCATCGTAGAAATAAGTCTCGATCCGCTGAATCACCTTGTCAGGATTTGAGTTGGGCCAAGGGGCTTTCCGCTGAGCGACGCGACCGAAGCCATCGTAGTTTACCGAGAATACCGCGTTGGAGTCGGTCGAATCCATGACCAATACAGGCCGTCCTAGCCAATCGTGATACACATTCCGGCCATTTATCGCTGTGATCGCGCCTGAAGCGTCTTGCCCTACTGCGTCGACGGCCGAGCCATCATCAATCCCCGTGAGCCCGCCTCGTTCATCGATTACATGTGTCTGTTCTGTGAGCTCACCCGAATCGACGAGCCCATTGACATTTGAGTCATACCAAACTTCAAGGCCCGGGACAGTTAAAGCCCCTCCACTATCCCTTTGGCCAACCCTTCGATTCAGTGAATCGAGCGTATAGGTCATCATCGGGGGCGCATTGGGCTGCGCACGCACGATGCCATCAAAGCCGTTTGATGAAAGTACGCCGTAGTCTTCGCTTATCAACCGTCCGAGGGTGTCGTACCCGAATGAACTTGAATCCACATTGGCCCGGCTCCCCAGTGTTGGGTGGTCCATTTGGGACAGATGCTCAAAGACTCTCTGGCCTCTGAGGTCATACCCAAACTGCGAGCTCATCGCGAGTAGGTGTGTGTTTCCTGAATCGACATCATCATAATCAAAGCTCTTGACTTGACGATCGATGACCCGGCCAAAGATGTCGAACTGCCGATCATCTGTGTGCACAAATGTAGGAGTGGGTTCACCAGGAACATCACCAAGATCAACGCCTCCAAGGCGATTCAGCCCATCATAACGATAAGTCGCTATATGGCCGAGTTCGGCTCCCAACGGACCGCCGCTGCTCGTAAGAGATTCCACGCGGCTGAACTGATCAGAAACAGATCCCGTTTCTCCATAACCGAGCGTCACAACGCGTGGCGAGTACGCCCCTCCATCATGAGTTCCCACACGATCTGGGTACATGATCGAGAGCAGCCGGTTGACATTGTTGCTCGAATCAACAGGTTCACTGCCCAGACGCAACCTGGTATCCCATGCATACCCAACAACCCCACCAGCGATCAAGCTGCCATCATCGGCGTAGCGTTTCTGATCTTCGCTGACCAAGTTGCCCAGTGTGTCATATTCCAGAATGGATTCCGTGTCCATGCGGAAAGAGTTATTAATCTTGTCTCTCCCGGTTTTGATGTTTAGCAATCGACTTAATGCGTCATATGTGTACTCTATTGCATTGCTTGGGAGTTGATCATCGATCATTCCAAGATCAGCAACCAGCGGCATATTTGCATCGTCACTGGATAGTCTGATTAGATTTCCGTCAGCATCGTATATGTACTGAATTCCGATCCCTCTTGAATCTACTCTGATCGCAGGAAGACCGTCAGGGTAATAGAAGAAGAACATTGAGTAGCCAAGCCCATCTCCTGTACCGCCATAACTAGGATTCGGAAGATGTACAGCTTTAATCAGATCCGGTCGATTGGATATTCCCAAGTGACCCCAGTCATTTGAATCGATCGGGAATGGAACCCCAGGACCCGGTTGTGGATGAAGCACATAGCTTGGAATATCCCAGTCGGGCTGTACAACAGGAGCCCCGTACTCAAGAATCGTCGTCCTGCGCTCTCCTAGATTCTCGTCATTCTCGCCCCATTTTGCAATAAATCGCCCAGAGCCGGAAACTGTGTATTCGGTATCACCATCGACAACTTCAATCTCAGTCTCTGTCGCATCCCACACAATCGTCATAATGTTGGGATCGGTGTTCAGAGGTGTGATTGTCCGCACCTGAGTTGTTGAAAGCACTGAAGGGTCCTGTTGCCCTTCAAGGAATACTTCCGCTTCGTATGTGTATTCCATGCCGCCTAGAAGTGTGAAATCTGTATGGAGGTACGAAATCCCATCCCCGGTGTATTCGTATTTGTGTTCAAGCACCTTCTGACCATACCGATTAAGTTCGGTGCGGGCTAGTGTAAACACTAATGCAACTTCCTCAGATACTACATCTTTGCTGCAAGAAACAATATTCAACGAAGCATTCTGTTTGCCGAGTCGGTCATACCAGTAGCAAGTGACCCTAGCAATCGCCTCACCTGTAACGCTATCAAAGAAGCTGTCAGGAAAGTTTACGCCAACGAGAACATTGCGTTCACTGCCGGCAGGCGTTCCAAAGTAGTCGTCAATTTTGGCTACCTGCTCCAATGAGTTGACTGGTCGAGATGGTATATCTCGATCGTATTGGACTCCGTCAAACTCTGTCGATCCCATATCTGCAGTGCTGACTACCCGCCCAGCGTTATCGTACCAAGTATACGAAACCGACATGCGATGAGGTGCTGCGTCGAGCGAATACTGGCTCGGACCTGCTGCCTCACCAATGCGCTCAATGAACCTGACTTCTTCAATATTGCCATCGGGACCATAGGTATTGGTCGACCGTGTCATCTCAATATAGTCTGCTTGGATATCTCCAGAAAATACAGATGACCGTTCAACACGCCCCTTTGCATCATAGATGTTCAGTGTGCTTTCACCACCAGAAGAGCTCGCCCATACTGCTCGATCTGCGTGATCGGCAAATGAGTGTGTGACAAGATACCCGCCAGTTCCTGCTGGATCATACCGACGCTGCTCAGCAACCTGTGAAGCACCGTTGTATACGGTTTCTGCGAGCGAAAGAAGATTGTCTGCTACACCTGTGCCTAGGAAATCGCTGGCTGCACACATGCTACCGCCGGGCGCGATGTCTGGGTCCGGTGCGGATGCCAATGCTTCTCCATCGTACACCGCAACAAATCGGACGCGATTCAGATTGTCAAGATACGTACGCTCTTCACGGTACACACCCTCTGGATTGTCAACTTCAAAGTCTTCGTACTTGGTGATGACTTTGCGCATGCGCCAGTCATAGCCATAGTGCTCGACCCGACCGGGACTTGCGCGATTGTCCGCAGAATCCCCCCATTCGTAGTTAATGACAGAACTGTGCTGGTCATCAGAGTATTCAATCCAATCTGTCCCATACTGCTCATCAGATCTTGCGCGATACATCCATTTCTTCGATGGCAAAAAAGCATCGGTTGGAGAAGTTCCGTAATACAGTTTCTCTGTAAGAATCAAGTCATCGTCGGTATCTTCTTCGGTGGCAGTGCGCCAGATGTAGTTACGGTCTTTCGATCCAACAAATGTTTTGTGGAGTCGTCCTAACCCATCATACTTGTATCGTTTGATCAATCGATCTGGACTGATCTCCAGTAGGGCATTCCCCCACCCATCATATGAAATCGCTGATTTGAGTGGGCCTGCTGATTCAGTAGAATCTGCGACTGTCAGACTCGTGAGCCTGCCAGCTGTGTCATAATTTGGTTCGATATCAGCAATGACTTCGAGCCTGTAATCTTCGAATACGCCACCTTCAAGGTCGTACGGTGAGCCAGACCACATACCGGCTTCCAAACTGGCAATGGTGGCTTGGATACCTTCCGAGAAGGATTGCCCCTCGAAGTCGCTATCAAACAAGCCTTGCCCTGCAAAGCTCCATGCTCCGTCTTCATAATCGACCCCCATCGCGCGCAGCTCTCTGAGATAATCACTCTGTACTTCATAATGAGTGATATCCCGAAGCCCATTGGGATGGACAACCTTGAACTGGCCAAAATTGTTGTAATCTTTGAATGTGACAAGATTCAACGGTTGTGCTTCAGCCTGCCTGTACATGGCATCGCCAATAAGACCATTCTGATCAAGAACGATTTTGGCGAGAATCGCATCTAGCATTGAACTGTCGATGTCATCCGCGGGAACATCTTCGCCTACGAAGAGTGTGCCTGACGGGATGGTGTCCATTTGTTGCCAAAACGGCTGTATAGTAGAATCACCATCTGCATACGCCTGATCTGAGGCATGGCCAGCGAATACTAGATTCGATTCGCTAAAACCAACTCCACTCGCATCAATGCCAATATCTTCAACCTTCAAAATCATGCGACCATCTTCGTCGTACTGAAAATAGTTTAGAAAAATCTCGTCACCATCACTGATGTACATTTTCCCTTGATCATCAGGATATGGAACAACCATTGATCCGGACACTTGCCATACGAGCTGCCCCTTGTTGTTGTACCATTGCCCATCTACTGAACGGACAAAGAAATCATGATTCGGGTGTGTTTTATACTCTGGCCCAGCGCGCACTTTCCATCTCAGAGGCGGCTGTGTGTTCTCGGGGTCTTCACCATCCGAATCATCGTCAGGCAGTTCGTCCTCTGACCAGTGGCCATAGAAATGCTCGATCGCGCCTACCTGATTCCCCAGGAGGTCATAGAATGTTTCAAGTTTGGGTAGTTTGGCTCGCCATTCCTGTGGGCCTTCGCTCCCAGCATCCGGCTCATCGTAATACTCGATTGAAGAGATACGAACATCGTTACCAGGAGCGCAGCCCTTACGTATCCATTTATCCAACGGTGTACGGGGCGCAAGTGTAATAATAGTATCTTCGGCTCCATGACCGGGCGACCCCATGTTGACTGCAAATGGTACATCGTACTCAAAGACTTCAACAAGACCGTTTGAGATCTCGATGTCCTCTTCGATCACCGCTCCTATCGCGGCTGCAGCCCCCCAACCTCTCGAAAACTTGAGAATGGGCCGTAGGTATTGATCGTATGACCATGCTTCCATAATTGCGGGTGGGTCGTCTGTGCTTGGTGTCTCATCCTCGTCATTTGTCCAAGTACGATCTGATAAAACAGCGCCCGTACTATTCATCCCAACAACACGGCGATTATTCCACGGAGTTTGTGTTTGGTACTCATCATAAATGAAATCAGCAGAATCCGCCTCTGGGAACGCCATGGACGAGTTCACACTCAGGGCTTCCTCAATTGAATCGTACTCATCAACAACAACCCACCACATCGGCTTGGATTGCGTAATATTCACTGTCTTCGCATCTTCAATATGTATACCCCAGTTCGTGGCAACAAAATTGAACGGGTAGTAGTACATTGCGTGCGTTGCATTCACATTATTTGGGATTGAGCTCGGATCATCACCGGGATGAATATCGCTGTACGATCCTGAATCCCAAATCACTTCTGGCCCAAGCTGAGCGTTCGATTCGGGGTTCTCTGTAATTCCGTATAGACTCCCCCGCCAATCAACAGGAGTATCAGGCGCAGTAATGAACCTATACATGCGACGCCATTTCGTGGATCCATCGGCACCGACTACAGAATACACCCCGGCCCCACCTGGTAGGAATCCTGTGGTGAGCTGATCGGCCTGGGTGATTGTCAGGCCCAGCAAATCTTCGCATGCAAGAGAAACAGATCCACCAACATATGTGTCCCGAAGATCCACATTAAACGGGCTGGCATTCGGTTCTCCTCCATACCGCCCGTCGTACAATGCCCAGCTAGCAGGCCGTGCGATCAATTCCGGCACACCAGTATCACCGCCACCCTCCGGTACGGTTGATAACATTCTTGGATCTAAGCGGTACGGCTGTGACCAACGATAAAAAATCGTATCAGCCAATAGCCCAATAGGAAGTGAGTGAATTTCTTCCTCCGTAAGCGAATGTGTTGCGGAAGTCTGAATATTCCCAGATCCACCATCAGGATCCGGATATGGTCCGCCTGGCTCCCCGAAATCAAACTCGCCGCCATAGTCTGCATCAACATCCCCATTCGAAAAGGTACCATCGTCATCCGGGTCTGGGTCGGGCGTAACGATATTGCATACATGGTCGTTGATGTATTTATCTTCATCCAGATAAACCATGCCATTGACGAAATCGTTATAAGTACAGTCTAAAGCAAAATCTGGCCTGTTTTTGTATATTCTTCCAACCGTTTCAGGCCCATACCGGTGGCTCAATCTCCGGGGAAGCGAGACGCCTAGAGTTCCCCAGTTCCAATACATGTGCGCATAATACCCACCAGGATAAGCATCCGGAGCATCAGCTCCAGGGCTTACCACATCCTGATATCGATACAGCCAATAGTTCTCAGGGAGATCCTGCATTTCACTTGTTGATAGTTCAGCACGACTCTTTTTGGCTACTTTCAACAAATACGCGGCTCTTGTTGTCTGTCGTACCCAATAGTCATCATCAATATCGACCGGACCACATGACCGCAATGTAAGATCTACTGTCGGACTATATCTCCCATTATCGACAAATACCGGGTCTTCCCCATCGACTTGGACTTCATAATCACCATAGTAAGCTGGGTCGGCATAGCTAAACCGTAGTTGATGCATCCAATCTTCTGGCAGCACCTCAATAGCTTCACCACCCCGCCCGGTTGGACCGATTGCAGCATCTTGATGATCAAACAAGTTGTTGTGAGATCCTGTGGCTGGTTCGCCAAAGACTCGAACAACATTCATGTCGCCATCGCCATCAGAATCAGTGGAACTAAAATCTACTTTGATATCAACAAAGGCTGGCGGAGCATCACCTTCTACGACATGCTCGGCGGGACCGTAGGTCCGTGAGTCACACGGCAATATCAACTCACGATCTGAGGCGATTTCTGATTCGTTTACATCACGCTCGTAGACAAGCAACGAATGCAACGCTGGCGGATGCGATTTGTAGTCCCAATAGTTAATGAACTCTTCAACCACATCTGAGTTACTTGAGTGAAGAAAAGTCTCGGATCGATCCCTCTCTGAGTAAAAAGTGCGGTAAGTATAAAAGATCGACCATTTCGCTTCTGAACTTCCAGCTGGGTAAAGCTTGACATTGTCAACCATCCCCTTATACCAGCCTTTTTGAAGAACCGGAATGACATCTAAGTCATCTGAATCATCTTGGTCTTCATCTTGCCCTGGCGGTATCAGGTTTACTTTACGCGTAGCCAGCAAACTCGTATCTTCGTATGGCTTGTGTTTTTCAGCCGATACGTAGTTGACACGGATCTCGTTTCCACTCTTGTCCTTGATGGAATTTACCAAACCGTAGTACGGTACGCCTGAATAAATTTTATTCTCTGGCTCCGGGTCAAGTTGGTGCGCTCCATACTCGTCAATCCGTGGGCGTTGATGCTGCACTGGGTCTACATCTTCGTAGTACATCTTAATGGTGTAGATGACAGATCTGTCATGCAGGTAAACTTTCATTTCAGCAGGTGGCACAATCCACCCCAGCTGGTCCCCATCCTTATCAGGATCAGTGTCACCCCACTCGCACGCCTCCTTGTTGTACAAGAGCATTGCATCGAACCAATCTGGTGCTACATAATCGGGCGGTACATTTGCGCCTGTCGTACTGCGATCCTGCTGCACGAACGGAATCGAATGATGAGCGTCAGGAACAAAGTAGCACACAGGTCCAATCTCATTTTCCCCACCAGTCGTAATTGTCCCGGCCTGAGAGGAATCAAAGAAAAACAAGGGCATCTCACTCGACATCCAACCCGATCCGTGCCATCCGCGTGAGCCGGATTCAACTTCTTCTGAAAACTGCATCCAGTTGTCAACTTTGATGCCGTGCTCTGGCCGTTCAGAATATGTTCTAATCCGGCGAAACACTGCGCTACCGAACCGAAGCTCAAGATCTGTCTCTGCAAGCAATGGTTCGCCGGTTATCAAATCCAAGTTCCCACCAACCGTCTGCCGCGTAGTATACATGCCTGCAGCATGCCCTCCAGAAGCTGGGACAAGCGGAGAAGTCGAAGACCACACATCAAGAGACTGTGGCGGATAAGTGGGCGGTAGGTCGACGTGCTGTGGGGAGCCGACTCGTGGGAATCCATACCGACCAAAATTACTGCTGACCTTCAAGCCTGAATCAGATTCGAAGCCTGAGAAATCATCAAAGAATGCCCGACTGAGATACGGAGCATACAAGTCTACCCAGCCAGTAAAATCTGTCTGATTCTCCGACCATACTGGCGGATAAGCGGGGCCAGATCCGGTGTATCCTACCATCCACTGATAAAAGTTATGCCAGTTGAGGGGATTATCAACCCCGTCATTTGGGGTATAGTCTATGGTGTAAAACTCCCAAGGATTCCCTTCTCCTTGATATGCGCCCTTCCAAAATAATGGGTCAGTAGAAAATGCAGATCCAATAGCATCACCGTGCTCATCCCCCCATGCTGGGTAAATATTGTAAGCAAGTGGCAGTGGCGGCATCGGGTACGGAAACGAGCTTTGCAAGGTTTGAGGCCCAGCACCCAGCCAGTAATCAGAAAACTGTGGAGCAAGCGGTTTGAAGAATAGATATGGGTTGTCTGAATCACCATGAGATTCAACATCGCCAAGCTGGACGGGGTTCGGTGGTTCCGGATCCGTTTGGGCTTTCGATAGCTCTACCAAACCACCAAATACCAGGCTACAAAAAACCAACATCGTGCCTTGCTGAATCATGTTTTTACTCCAACCAATAATCAAATCATCTACGGGTCAATCAGGACCCGGAATCAGGTTTCAAACTACTTGACATACCTGATCAAACAATGAGGATACGAGTTCAATTAGCCCTCGGATCCTCAAAAATGTACAACGTGCTACATTTTGGAGCCCATCGTATAGGCATTCGCATCTTTTGAAAAGTATTAACATGCAATTTTGTCAACAATTTACCTCAAATATTAGGTTCATAATTAATCTTTTTTTCAGATCAATTCCAAAGGAGTGTGCCCAAAGACTCGGCAAACAATCGCTCAATTTTGAGCCTTGATTTTACAAGAAATCAGCGTACCCAGGGATTCAAAAACCCTATCCGCGCCCTGAGACTCCTATGAATGCTGCCAGTTTGCCCTATAACTGTTCGCATTCGGTCTATATCTGCATTACATCCAGTTCCCATACGCTATACGAATGGAGGTGAACTCGAACCCAAGATCACGCTTAGACGACAACACGTCGGTGATGATCCACGATTGCTCTACCCAGTGATCAAGGTGAGGCAGAGACCTCGCTTTGTGGCGTGATACTCGCCATCTGGAAGGGTGTCACAATCAGCTGGCCCCTCGCTCAAGCACATCCATTACTTGGTTAACACAATCAATGAACTAGAATCCGTGAACTGGTTGGACTGGCAAAATACCCTAGGTAAAAATAATTTTTACTTGAAAATTCGGTCACAAATCAATCTGTGCCGGTGGCAAACGACTTCTGTCCCCTTATTCGTTGCCAATTCCATTACCAAACTATCTTGTTGCCAGTTGGCTTCTTGCCCATACTTTCCACTCGCTTGATCCGCGGTACACAATGACCCTCAGTAGCTCATCGGTGTACACGTCATGCATCCCGTTGCGGATCTGGCACCTAGCGAGTGCTTGGACCGCTGGCAAGTGATTCGGATACACCTCGATTGCAGACGCATAGGCATCCAATGCTTCGTCGTACTTGCCGCCTCGCTCTAGGGCGATTCCGAGGTTGATGCGCGGATCTGGGTGGCCGGGCATGAGGCGACGGGCCCAGTCAAACTCTTCGGCAGCAAGGTAGAGCTCGCCACGGTTGAGCATGAGTACTCCGAGATTATTGTGGGCTGGCCCATGATACAAATCTGCTTCAAGGGCTTCACGCAGAACCCGTTCGGCCTTGACTGGATCGTCGGCCATGAATTCTACAGCCTTGCTGGTAAGTTCAGCAGCGAGTTGTTGATTTCTTGTTCCTGATGAATCAACGCGTCGAGCCGAAGCATGCGACCCGCAGCCCATAGGTATCAGAATCATAAAACCAACTAGCATCAAACTCAATAAATTGTATTTACGCATCTATTCATCTCCATCTGCATAGTACACTGCAACGCAATTGAGTTGCAGTGTGTATTGACTGTTGCTTGATCGTTGATCATGAATCAACTCGATGTGATTCGGAACCCAGACATGCTGGCGATCTCTCCAATATATCAGAATCTTACCTATTTGTTCAACTGTGAGCCCAGGGACCTGAATCGACACAACCTGCTCTCGGAGCTGACCTGCTCCGCCTGATCGTATACCCTCTTGCCCGAATGCCCGATCTGCCTGTACCGTTGCACGGAACCTTGGGCGAGGTGAGATCTTCGCAAACTCGATCGCCTGTGTCATCCGGTCTTCCACATCGTCCTGCGGCTTGGACCCGTGAAGCGTATCTTGCTGGGCACTTGTCAACCTGAGATACTCGTTTATGGTCTGTGCGGTTGCATCTCGCCGAAGAACAGCATCCTGCAAAGAGCGGTGATCTCGACGAAGCTGAGTGATAAAAAACAATGAGTCAAGCCCTGCCACCAATACGAAAAGCATGGCCGCCCTGCTCCATGACATGTGCGACCAACTCATGATTGATTCTCCGTTGCCACACTCCGCACCAGAGTGATGCTCAAATCAATATGATCCGATCTAGGATTGGTTGAACGGGTATCGATCTCCCATCCGTTCAAACCAGACAACACACGCACGACCTCAGAAGCCGCCGCATTGTCCGAAACAGACAACTCGATGCGCAATGTTTGTTCGTTCAATGTGAGTGCCCGTCCTTGAAGATCAATTGATCTAGGCCAGCCCTCAAACACCCCGGCCAAATCCTTGACTAGATCATACCCAGCAAGTCCCTTTGCCCCAGTCCGTGTTACTCGGGCTTGATTAAGTAAGGTCGAAAAACGGATCGCATCGGGCTGCGTGTTGGGGCCAGACGATCGGGGGAGCACCTTTTTATACATCGTCGCGACCTGGGTGTTTAAGTCCGTCAACTGCACATCAATAACACTCCTCTTTCGTTGAACTCCCAATATGATCGCCAGCATTATCACTATGGTTGCAATGCACATGATCTTCGCTGTAATACGTTCTCGCTGATGAAAGGATGTAGGCTTCATCGATCCCACAAGCAGATTTAGCTGCATGCAGATTGCATCCGTCGATTCGATTCCTATCCAACCCGGCAGCGAGGACGGGACAAGGATTTCGGCCTTGGATTGAAACTGTCGAACCCGATCCTGGTCACACCCGCACGCAATGACCTTGCCATCAACTGGCCTGGAGAATACCACATGCACATCACCAACATTCTGAGGCACAAATGCTTCAAACTGATACAACAACTCACGATCCTGGTCGCTGCCCCGACTCGATGGCGCTTCAAGCAATGCGAACACACACTCGTTCTGAGAAAGCTCATGAACACGCATTATCCACCCTCCCCAGATTCAAGCATAAGCTTTGTTTCTTTTGTACCATACCGGAGTACCACTGCATCACTCTGGATCTCAGAAACCGTGTACCCATTGACTGATTGCCCGATCGATAAGGTGTGAACCTGGTCATCGATTGGGTCGTAGATCACACCGTAACTGATCTGTTGCCCTGTCTCATCCAAACCCGAAGAGATTGCAAGCAACTCGAACGCAACCCGCGTTGCCTTTACAGGTGCAACTCGTTTCAAGACTTCAACAGGAGGCCTATGCCAAAGGTTTACCTCAAAGGCACTTACTGATACTATTCGTTCTTCAATCTCTGATGAAATTTCGTTCTCAGCTGGCCTGCCTATCACCGGAGCATCCAGCATTGCGGAATCCTCTTGACTTGGCAATGCCGCCCACACTAAAACACACAGCACAGCGAATGACACGCACGCCCGGAGCAGTAGATGGAATCTGTGATGTGATGTGGGATTAATCATTTTTGATTATGATGCGTTGCACCAGCCTCCAATGACCGCCCTGATTGGCATATGTACACCAGCACGACCGACGGATTGTACCAGCCCAGACATCCACCCGAAATGACCACACACGGCTGATGCTCACAAATCGTATTGATTTTTGCCTTGCATCCTGCCCGCTGAGCGTGAATAAAGAAAACTCGCCGCGCGAACGATTCTCGATGATGCTACTCGGGTCACCAAGATTAAACTTCTGAAACAGGGTCTCGATGAGTTCCAACGATGCGGTGTTGATGTTGATTATCGCACCGGATCGTGACCGCGTTGTTCCCGATCGGCTTGGCCAAGGATTGTGTGTTGCGATCTGCCCTCCCAAAGAAGCCGGTGACTCGTGAGTTGGAAATGCTGACTGCGGGCCTTTATCCAAATCCAATCCGGGGTACTTGGTCCCATTCCATGCAACATCCTCAGTCCCGAAATCAAGCCCGAGGTCGTGTGCATTGAGCGGGATCATCCCAAACTGATCCCATGCGGTAATCCGCATCCGGACTGGCTGCTCTGAAAGCACCACGCGGTCGTCAAGAACCGGAATCATCGGAGCGTCCATTGCCGGATCGACCACTGCCTGTCCCGACCGCTCGCTGAGCCACGCGAGAATCGGGTCATCAGCAACACGAAATAGATCTTGAACACGGACCGAGTCAGTAGCACGCATCGATAGCAGATGATTGGTCGTCCGCACCCGAGCGATAATCGCAACGCCCGCGATTAGCACCGCCATCGTCATCAGCGTAATCAACATCGCAACGCCGCGGCTGGTTCTCATTGCACATCCTCCCGGCCAAGAATGTATGCACGCTCAACACGGCGGCCATCCTGCCCAACAAGCAACACCCGCATTATCGGTAATGATATCTGTTCTGATGGCAACTCGAGCTCCACGCCAAACTCTTCGACAAGCCCAAGTATCACTGGCCCCCTATCCCCACCGGGATCATGGCGGTACATGTTTCCAAGCAGAGGGTCAAAGACATACCGATGCACAACCGCCCCGGAATCATCCCTTGTGCGGATTCGGACCATGTTCTCTTCAACACCCACTCGGGGCAATCCCGACCCATCTCCCGCATCAAGGCGATCAACCGAGAGTACATCCCGACCGATCAGATCAAGCACCGAAACAGACGCACGCCCCCAGTTCGCGTCTAGATCCGATCGAGTTTGAGATCGAAGCACAGTGGTCATCCAAGAGACTGAAATCACCGACATCAGCGTGAGCAGACTCAGTGTGGCAAGCAGTTCAACCAATGTGATTCCACGGCGATTTATCATGGCCCATCCACCCCACCAATCGATTCAGCTCGTGCCCATCGAAGAACAGTGTGTCTTCCATTTGTGATCGAGACCCACTGGCCATGCAGTTCACTATTTTCATTACTAACAGGTATGCATTGGCTGCCTATCTCACCCATCATGACACCAATCTCTTCGAGCGTCGGTCCCTCGGCGTGCGAAAGCTTGAATCGCTCGATTTCTTCATCAACTAGAACGACAAACTCTGCCATCTCCGCTGACGATGATTCATGAGGCTCAGATCTCATATAAGGCACGCACACACCAACCACCATTGCCAACAACACAACAGCAAAGAGTACCTCAATCAATGTAAACGCGGATCGATGCATCACTCGCCTACCCCCTGCTGGATATCATGCCACCCCGAAAGCCCGCTGAAACCTACCCGGATCGTTTCTTCACCAGTATCAACAATGTACAGATAATCATCAGTCTGCCCAAGCCGGTTGTAAGTGATCGCTGTTGCGTCCTGATCTATACCCATCGCTGCGAAATCTGGAACCACAATCTCCTGCACCAATGCAGACACTTCATCAATCACCGTGAGTTGGAGACGCATGTTAATTTGGTCGTACTGGATATAGCACACTTGATGTTTTCCTGCCAGCACCCGTGCCCTTGCATCGAGATCGACCAAACCCGCAATCAATGAATCAATCTGTGTTCGCCGGGTCGTCCCTGACAGGTTCGGCGCAATCGTTGCAGCGATCAATGCGAAGAGCACCAGCACCACTAGTAGTTCAACAAGCGTGAATCCCGAACAACGAAATGTGGGTTTCCTTGCAAACATTTTACTCTCGCATACGCAACGAACTCAGATCCGCGTTCTCGTCGGTCCCGCCGGGCTGACCATCGGCCCCATAAGATATGATCTCATATGGATGCCCATCAGGGCCGGGTACGATGATATAGAACGGGGTATTCCATGGATCTTTGAGTTGGTCTGGCTTGAGAAAGAACGCCGATGATGGGGTAGTCTCGGGTGTCGTCAGCACCAGCAGCCCCTTGTCGGCAGGAGGCCATGAACTGGTTTGCGTAAAGTACGCTTGGACTTGACCATCTATGAGCCCGATTTGGGTCTTGGCCAGCTCGCGTTTACTCTGGTTAAACCGTCCAGCGATGCTGACCGTGAACACACCCGCCACCAGGCCAAGGATGACCAGCACTGCGAGCAGTTCAACAAATGTCATCGCTCGGCGGCTTATGTATTGCTGTTTCTGATGTTTCATCCCACAATCTCCTGCAAACGGATGAGCGGCAACACCGCCGCCATCACCACTGTACCAACCAGAATCGCTAGACCCACAATCGCGGCGGGCTCGATCATTGCCGCGAACCGATCAAGCAATCGCCGGGCAGACCGGAGATCACGGTTTCCAATCCGTTCCAATGTCCGCCCCAGTTCCCCTGCGACCTCACCAGCACGCATCAACTGACGATGCTCCTCGGCAAACCAGACTGGATCCTCAAATATACAGGATACCGGCTCCCCCTGTTCGATCCGCGAGGCGGCATCTTCAAAGATTCCCGCGAGCATTGAGCCGAGCAATCCCCTCATGGTCGGTGCCACGACACGCAGACCGTCAACGAGTGTGACTCCAGTTTCGAGCAGTTCAGAGAGTGAGAGCATTGCTTCGGATGTACGGATTCGAATAAACACACTCGGTGTAGCCCCAGCAATCATCTTGGGCATTCTCCCGTTTGATCGCTTACTGAGTGATCCAACCCAAAGGGCTCCCGCACTTAGAATCAAGACCAAGCTCAAAAGAATCCAAAATCCATGATTCCAGACGGTTTGCCCAATCGTCATGACCCACATAGTTAATCCTGGCGGGTCGATATTTGCATCAATCAGAATGCCGACGAGTTGCGGCAGCGTCTTAGTGCTCAAAAAGATTGTAACCCCAATCCCGATGACCGTCACCAGCATCGGATACGCCAATGCACCGGTGATCTTCGATGAAAGCTCCCCGGTTCTCGACTGGCGATCCGCGAGCCGATTTAGGACTGAACTCATCTCTCCCGATTGCTCTCCAGCACGAATCATGGCGATCTCGGCAACATCAAACCATCCCGGATGCTCATCCATTGCATCGCTCAACGCAACTCCATTATGAATTGAATCGGCGAGCGAGTGTGCCAAAGTAGATACCCGCTTGCGACCAGTGCCGGTTGAGGCCATCGCCCGCAATGCCTTGGGCAATGGGATCCCAGCATCGAGCAGAGTCGCCATACTGTCATAGAGATCGGCCTTTAGGTGCACCCTGCGAGATCGTAGATGACGCTGAATCAATCGCATGATTCCCGATTCACCAGAGACCGAACTCTTGATCGGCTTGATATGGATCGGACGAAGCCCCGCCTTCCGCAGCGCCGAGCGCGCAGCCGTATCTGTATCCGCCTGAATGATGCTTGATACGATTTCTAGCGTGTTGGGATCCCGGGCTTTGTAACGCCATGAGCTCACAGGTCGACCCCCTCAGCAAGATCAATAGCCACCCGCTCAATTTCTGTCTGCGTCGTGATCGAGGCATCAATGAGACGCTGGCCATCCTCCCGCAATGATCGCCATCCTTCTTCCGAAGCAGTCTTTCGGATCAGTGTCGCCGATGCGGATTCTGAGACCATCTCACGGATCTGATCGGTCATCATAAGAAGCTCGAAAATTCCTGTTCGCCCTGAATAACCGGTATTCAGGCATTCGTTGCATCCTTGACCGTTGCAATCCTTATGGATCTTCCGAACCAGACGCTGAGCTAGCACAGCCGAGAGCGACGCGCTGATCAGATACGGCTCAATCCCTAGATCAATCAATCGAGGCGGTGCACTCACCGAATCATTGGTATGCAGCGTCGAGAACACCAAGTGCCCGGTCAAACTCGACTGGATCGCAATCTGTGCTGTTTCTGCATCACGGATCTCCCCCACCATCACAACATCAGGATCTTGCCTGAGAATATGCCGAAGCCCGGACGCGAAAGTCATCCCCTTCTTGCGGTTCACCTGACTCTGCGAGATCGAGAGCCCCGGCGTAGAAAGTTTGTATTCGATCGGGTCTTCGATCGTCATGATATTGAGATCGCCACCGCCGGTGGCTCCGCCATGAGTAGCAATGTGTCGAAGGGTTGCATAAAGCGTTGTTGTTTTCCCGGACCCGGTCGGCCCGGTGAGCAAGATGATCCCGTTGGGACGGGCAGCGACTGCCCCGTACTGTGCAAAGATACTTTCGGGCATACCGATCGCATCAAGCGTAGCAAGCCGTTGACCTTGGTTTGAATCTAAGAAACGGATCACTACCCGTTCACCCTCACTCGTTGGCAGCGTGCTGATCCGGAGATCGATCTCATGAAGATCATCACCCGTGCCTCCTTGTCCAATAGTCACACTCGCTCGCCCATCCTGAGGTGTCCGGGTTTCGGCAATATCCATGTTTCCCATAACTTTGATGCGGCTGGTAACCGGAGCCGCGAATCGCAATGGAAGCGTGCGGGCATCAATCAGGGCTCCATCAATCCGGAACCGCACAAGCAGCCCATCTTGCATTGGTTGAAAGTGAATATCACTCGCACTGCGGCGTATGCCCTCAAAGAGCAGCCCATCAATCAGTCGAACAACCGGCGACTTTCCTGATGTAGAGAGCAGATCAGAATCCTGTTCATTGATGAGTCTCTCGATCTCATCCTCGTAATCTCCTGGCTCATCGATCTCAAGCTGCGGCTTCCCACTTACATGCTCCATCGCATTTGCATACGACGAATCAATCATTTGGGCGAGCCCTGATGAATCAATAATCTCACGGTCTGGCCACTGACCCAACAAAACAGATACATTGTGCAGTGCGGCTTGGTTTGTTTGCGAGCTGTGCTGCACTATTTGCTGGCCATCACGATCAATCCACAGGATCAAATGTTCCCGTGCAAAATCATGACCAACACGATCAACAAACCCGCGATGGGCAATCACCTCAATAGGTACACTTGCAGCCATCACTTGATGATCCGTGGCTCAACGACCGGCCAGCCGTCATCTATATCGAGTTCATTTGCGAGTTCCTCGCCAATGAACTTGAGATGCTCAAAGCTTGGACTCCGCATGACCGTTGCGCGGATAAACACATAGAACCTTGATCGACTCGATGAGTTTGATTGCGACTTGAACAACGCCCCAATCAGAGGGATATCAGCAAGCCCTGGTGTTTTGGTGTCTGAATCACCCTCTGTCGTGATTTCAATCCCACCAAGCACAATGGTGTATCCATCGGGAATGGTCGTAACGCTGTTGAGTGATGTTTGCTGCGAAGGGGGCTCCACCCCGGAACTCGAAGCCTCGCCCACAAACGAGCTTAACGTCAAAGAGTAATCCAGAACGATGTGATCACCGGCGGCTATTTGTGGACTCACAGTCACTGTGGTCCCGGCAGAAGCCGCCCCACCACGGGCGGTGGTAATGTTCCCGTCGGTAATCGTGGTGGTTGTGTATGGCTGGGTGCTTGTGCTATTTAGGTTTGCAGACTCATTATTGTTCACCACGATCGATGGCATGCTGACCGAGCGGCCATCATTCACTGTATCAATCGCACGAATCACTACGCTGAAATCACCCGGACTCAGCACTACAGCAGTCCCGCCTGTACCGGAAGCCTGTGCAGATGTACTTGAAGGATTGACCGCAGACAACCCAAAAAGTGACCCGAGCCCAATCAAGGTCTTGCCAGCATCGATATTCCCGGCAAGTTCAATACCAAAGTCCCGCGATTCACTGTCCGACAAGCTCAGCAGAATTATTTCAAGCTGTACCTGCGGCTGACGAACATCTAGATCATCGATAAGGTCTTCGAGCTGCTCGATCCGCTTGAGCGTTCCGGTCGCAATGATGGTGTTAAGCTCGCTATCTACAGCAAGCTCAAGGTCACTCCGCTGTGTCTCCTCAAACTGACTGGCGAGTCTTTGAGTTGATTGACCGAAAATTTTATCCTGCCCAGTCTCTCGATCAACTTCGTCATCAATTTCGGATGAATCCGAACCCTCCCCAATAAGCGATGCATTGAGAAGCTGTCCTGCAATCTCTCGAATTTTAGATGCCTCACGATTCTTAATCGGAATCATCCGGATAATCCGGCGGCTATCAGCTGGCATCGAAGCCAGTTGTTCCACCGCTTCCTCAGCCGCAGCAAGTTCAAATGGTGTGCCCGAGAGAATCAGAGTATTGGTCAACTCGTCTTGAACGAGCTTCCACTGCTCACCCGACCCCCTTGGTGAAGTATCCCTTGCCATCGTCTCAAGAAATGAGGCGACAGTTTCAAGCGGATACCCGCGCGGATCAAAGGATTTGGTTGCTATCTTCGATGGTTGATCTGCCCGCAAAATCAATGTGCGAACCGCTTCCACCTCCGATTCCGGACCAATGACCCGGATCACCTGTCGGTTCACATCCGCATCCAAACTACTCACGAGATCCATACCACCCTGATTCGCGAGTGTTATCGAAATCGATTTGATTTCAGCAAGCACCTCGGTGGCAGGCCGATGTCTGACGGTGATATTGGTCACCACAGGATGCGATTTGTCATCATCGAGAGTTGCGATGAGGTCTAGAGCGTATTGAACTCGATCTTGCACACCTGAAACGATGACACCTGACATTCCAGGTGCCGCGGTAATCGTGAGCTTTGACCCGGTTGTCATTATCGGCTTCACAAACTCGAGCAATGTTTCAGCGTCAATAGCGTTGAGCTTGCGGACAACAGACTGAAACCCCGGAGCCAGCGGCCCGGTATCCAGCGAAACTGCTGGCAATGTTTCTTTGGCTGCAACTGAAATCGTCACCACCGCATACAACTCATCCTGCCCAGGCCGCCGGATGATAGTCAACTCGTTGCTGTGTAAAATAGTAAGACAAAGATCCCACAACTCGTGTGGCGTTACATCATGGATCAGCCTAAGAGTAATCGTTTTATTTCCGAACAAGCTTGGGTTGTACTCGATCTCAACTTGGTTGAGTTGTGCCGCAAGATCGACAAGGCGGGCGAGTTTGATCGATGATGTGATCCTTGTCGTTTGTACTGAATCTGATGGGTTCTCTTGGCCAAACGCAACTGGAAAACCCATGAACATCCCAAGCATGAGCCAGCCTAATGCAACCGATCGAAATTGTTGATATATCATGACTTGCCAGTATAGCAGATGGGTCGTGAACAACAATCAAATTTCTCAATTCAATATACAACTACCCATCTGAAAGTTTGAACATCGGGCGCATACTCTATCCTATGAATCCCCATCTCTACCCATGGCAGCTTCTGAGCGTTATCGTAGCTGGCATCCTCAATGAACAGCAGCAACGAGTGATCGATTATCTAAAGGAGGAAAATCGGATTCTTCGCGAGCAGCTTGGCAGTAAGCAAATTAGATTCACAGATAACCAGCGACGACGATTGGCCGTACTCGGCAAGGCGCTTGGACGCAAAGTGCTCACTGAATTCTGTTCGATCGTCACTCCTGATACCATCATGCGATGGCATCGGAAGCTAATTGCCAACAAATATAATGGAAGCGGTGCGAGAAAACCAGGTCGTCCAAGAGTGATTCAGGAAATCAGAAGCCTGGTTGTCCGGTTTGCTCTCGAGAATCGATTTTGGGGATACGAACCGATCGAGGGTGAGCTCGGAAAACTCGGTCATCGTGTTGCTCGCACCACCGTCGCCAACATACTCAGCGAGAACGGCCTCGAGCCAGCATCAAATCGTTCCAAGCGAACTACTTGGGCCGAGTTCTTGAAGATGCATTGGGAATCGATCGCCGCGATGGAATTTTTCACTGTTGAGGTTTGGACAGCCATAGGTCTGACTCGTTTCCATGTGCTGTTTGTGATCGATCTTTCAACGAGATGCGTTGAAATAGCCGGGATTAGTGATTGTCCGCATGGGGCATGGGTCGAGCGGGTGCTGAAACGACAGCTTGATGACTTCGATGGGTTTCTTCGGAATCACCGATACCTGAGCCATGACCGGGATCCGCTGTTTACTAAGGCGATGATCGACATGCTCGCTTCTGCGGGTGTCCAATCAATCAAACTTCCGCCCAAGAGCCCGAATCTCAATGCGTACGCCGAAAGATTCGTGCGTTCAATCAAACATGAGTGCCTCGATCGGATCATTCCCATCGGCGAAAAGCATCTTTGGCGAGCAGTCGATGCGTATGTGAAGCATTACAACCACGATCGGCCTCATCAGGGAGTTGGGAATGTGGTGCTTGACCCATCATTTGAACCAGCTACTCCCGTCGGCAAGGTCATCTGCGATGAGCAACTCGGCGGGCTGATCCGCTCGTATCATCGAGCTGCGGCTTGAGTTGATCCATTACACAATCAAGTTTGGCAATCAAGAGACATTCTCGTGCTAAGATCGCACTTCTGATTCAACGATTCATCTGCAAATTCCTATGAATTCAGCGCGGCTGAGTTTTTGGCCCCTACGACATGCTAAAAATAAACAATACCAGTATATGATACCGGCCGACCTGCACGTTCTAATAATATCTCATCCTCATAAGTCGATGAAATCACTGCCAGTACTTTGTCATAATCAGGGAATAACGAACTATAGACCGGAGTTATTTTTCCACTCTCTAGACTCTTGATAACAACCACTTCCTGACTGTTTGTTATGCCTCCAAGAGCCCTACCAGAAACAACTCGTTTAACTGGGACCCACTGACCTCGATAACCGATCCATTCATTTTGCTTGTTTTGGATCACAGAAAGAGATCCCGTAGTTTTATTCAATAAAATACGCCAGTTACATTTTTTCGTAGTTTTCCACAATTTATATAATACGACAAGGCCAAACAAACACGCTGCCCCCGATGCATATCCAATAAATTCTACACTCCTCGTCATTAGTGGCTGATCTTCTATATATATGAATACATAGTTCGCTATCATGATCGGAACAGACAAGAACAAGACCGTCAAAGGGATAAAAAATAACGCTCTCCAATACCTTGAAAGGGTCGTTGCATTCAAAACAATCTTTAAATAACCAGTCGTATCTTCTAAATCTACGTAAGCATCTTTTCCAAAATAAGCGTAAGTTTGTTCCATTTTATATTTCCACAGTTCTCATGAACAACATTTTCGAATTTTATCTGCTAGCTCACCTAGCTCTTTAGATATTCGATCCATAGCGTTCTTTTTTCGCATGGTATTACTGATCCGTGCACGACTGAAAGCCTTGTTTGCCATTGAATTGTATACCCTGTTCACTAATGGAACAATATTTTTCCTTGAATACTGCGCCCCTAATGCAACGCCAGCTCCAGCAACTGCTCCGCCAATAGCTCCGACATAACCGCCACGAGAGCCTATTTTGGCTCCGACACCCGCAGCAGCAACTCCTTCCAACAATGAATACCCCGCTTCAGTGGGATCCCCCGTTTGATAAAATGTAACTCCAGCTTCTGCAACTATTCCTATTGATCCCAGGGCTTTGAGTGGAGCGGCGTTTACAGCAACTCCTTTAGATATTAGCTGACGTACTGATTCATCTGCCGCCGCGGCCCCAGCATTCGCCGGCAATGTAGCTATTGTGTTTGATGGATTAATTGACACTGTGCCTTGCGGGCCATTCCCGCCCCAACCATTCAAAGGTGATGGATTTGCGCTTAGGTCATCAAACAATGTGTTAAACTGTTTTGCCTTTCGCTCAAGGTCCTTTCTCATTTGAGCACATGCAGCCGCCCTCCCTGCAGCCGTGGCTGCAGCAGCCCCTGGAAACAATCCTGCTGGATCAACAAATACCATTGGCATCCCATAAACATATTCATACAGATTCCCCCCTCCCAGATACCCGATCGGATCCCTCTGCATCCACCGTCCGAGTTCAGGCGAGTACACGCGGAAGCGTACGGAGTAATCCTCACGCTCAGCATTAAACACATACCCGGCGTACCCCATCGAGTTGTCGGGACCATCATCATCGCTCGGATCAGAGATCCAGCCCTCGGGCAATATATCAAACAGCTGCACCGTCCATGAACTCGTGCTCATCAACCCGAGATCTACACCATCGTATACGCCATCGTTGTTGAAATCGAGATCCGCGTGGTACCCGCTGCTCCCGATCACGCCGTTGTATGTCCCGAGCCCGAGATCAGCAGAAGTAAAGCTGCCGTCGCCGTTGGCGTCGCCGCCGAACCGGTGATTGGCCACGCCATACGCATCGTATGAAAGCCGTTCGTGGACAACCCCGTGCTCATTGAGAACGGCGACCACAGAGAACTGCGTATCACTCAACCGGAACCAATGCGACCGGTCCTGATTGCTCGCCGACCAATCGCCGGTGCCACCGCGATCGATACGCTTGGCGATCGAATCATCAATATACCCAGCGCCCCAGAACTCCTGGCTGATCCAGACATCGTCTGTTGAGGATGACAGATCGGAATCGACATGCTCTTCAAGAATCCGCCACGACGCACCGTAGTAGAAGGTACGCTCCTGGTCCATGATGCCGTCGTAGGCGCTTACCGAGGTGTCAGCTTTCTTGCTTGTCCGCCAGCCGAGCGCGTTGTAGGTGTTCTCGGCAATGGGCACGGTGCTCAGCCCGTCAACGCTCCGCATCTCGCTCTTGACGAGGCGATTCCACGCGTCGTAGGAATGCTGGCGGCCCTGCTGGATGGTTGCCGGTGCGAGAGGGAGTTGGCTCGCTTTCCGTTCATCAGTCAGATTCCCGGAATCATCGTAGTGGTAGTCGTACCAAGTTGGGTTCCCGCTGCCATTCAACTTCTTGCGATCGTACTGTGCTTGCCCTGAATCACCGATCTCGTTGGCGCTGTTGGCCGCGCGGTCATCCAGATAGCTCGGGCTGTCTGTAAAGTCGCCGTCATTGTCGCCGTCGGTATTCATCGAGTCCCAGTTGCCGAGCATGTCCAGGGCCCATTGGTGCCCGCTATGCTCGGCTGTATAACCCGAGGCCGAAGGCACAGTTGTGCTCGATTCAACCAAACGGTTCAAACGGTCGTACACAAAGTTTCGGTTGCGACCGGGGAGCTTGGCACCCTCGCGAGCGTCGTTGTAGCTCAGTCGATTGGAACTCCGGTCATATGAATGACCGATCTCCACAAGAGCCGGTATGTTCGAGAAACCGCCTGTGCCGGCCCCGAATCCTTCGGGCACCCACATGTGGTTCGTGACCCGGCCAAACCGATCCAGCGCGGGATAGGCCCCCGCTGTAGCAGTCCCGTTGTGCTCAACCGTCCGGTCGAGCGTGATGTAGTCCATGCCCGATGTGCCGCCTGGCGTGTCATTTATATTCAGCTTGGATTCAGCCATCAATCCGAGACCGATCCGTTTATAAGAGATCAGTTCCTGAATCGCAAGTGGTGTACCCGACTGATTAAAGCCGTGAATCCCGATCGAATCGAGTCGGCTGAGCCGATCGTCAGTCCCGGCCGTGTAGGTGTACTGCACGGTTTGGTCTGAGGCGTTGCCGTCGTTGTCGGTTGGATAAACGATATCGGTCAGGCGGGTGTAGTTGTCATCACCTTCTAAAGGAACCACGCTCTCATATCGATAGAGCACCTCGGCCGAGCTGGCATCCACAGCACCGTCATGCTGCTGGGTCACCGTTTCGATCTGCCAGAGCGGCGTGTAGCTCATCTGAACCTCGTCCCGATAGGTCGTTCCGGCGGTATCGGTAAACGAGGCAACCGAGCTCAT
>Ga0316204_10003333_pt1 | contig 32558 bp, 18 predicted proteins | sample 6monrhotite_MG_2_FD_205661 | JGI IMG/M metagenome (GOLD analysis project Ga0316204, IMG submission 205661) | Microbial mat bacterial communities from mineral coupon in-situ incubated in ocean water Damariscotta River, Maine, United States -... | ecosystem: Environmental > Aquatic > Marine >... | reverse complement strand
TAGCCGCCGCGGAGGTCCGTGACCTGGAGGCCTGCGCCTTCGAGGAGGCTGGCCGCGATCGCAGAGCGGTAGCCACCCTGGCAGTGCACGACCCACGTCGCGTCGCGGTCGACCTCGTCGAGGCGCTCGGAGAGGCCGGTCAGGCAGATCCGGAGGCTGCCTTCGATGGCGCCGGCGGCGACCTCTCCGGGCCCGCGCACGTCGAGGAGTCGAGGCGGAGTCTCAGACGCCAGGCGAGCGCGCAGCTCCTGGGGGTCGATCCGCTCGATCCGGTTCGTGAGCTCTGGCTGACCGCGCAGGGCCTCGGCTCCTCCCTCGAGATAGCCCGAGATCGAGTCGAAGCCGATCCGGCCGAGGCGGAGGGCGGCCTCGCGCTCGCGGCCCGGGGCCACGATCAGCGCTATGGGACGGGTTGGGGTCAGGACGACTCCGCACCAGCTGGCGTACTTCCCGCCCAGGCCGACGTTGACGCTCCCGCGGAAGTGGAAGGCGGCGTAGTCCTCGGGGTCGCGAGCGTCGAGGACCTGCACCCCCTGGTTCTTGAGCCGGACCAGCTCCTCGCAGCTCAGGGGTCGGAGCGCGGCCTCCAGGGCCTCGTCCAAGGTCGGGCGCTCGATCTTGTTCAGGCGCGCGTCGTGGGCGAAGTAGGCCGGGGGCTTCCCCTGTCCCTCCGTGACTTTCTGCACGAACTCGGCCTTGGTCATGGGCTGGAGGGCGTAGTTGCTGGCGCGCTCCTCGCCGAGGGGCGCCGAGGCGGCGCTGCTGAGCGTCTTCCCGCAGGAAGAGCCAGCTCCGTGACCGGGGTAGACGATCGTGGCGTCGGGCAGGGGGAGGATCTTCTCGTGGAGCGAGTCGTAGAGCTGGCCTGCGAGGTCTTCAGCCGTGCAGCCGACGGCGGACATCAGGTCCGGGCGTCCGACGTCGCCGAGGAAGAGGGTGTCGCCGGTCAGGATCGCGTGGGGCTCTGGGGCCTGCCCCTCGAAGACCAGGAGGCAGATCCCCTCTGGCGTATGCCCAGGCGTCTCGAGGGTCTGGAGGCGCAGACCCGGGCCCAGCTCGAGGCTGGCGCCGTCGGCCAGGGGTTCAGTGGGATACTCGGTCTCGGCTTGGGACCCGAGGTGGATCGTGGCCCCGGTCCGCGCGCGCAGCTCGAGGTGTCCCGCGAGGAAGTCGGCGTGGAAGTGGGTCAGGATCACGTGCTTGATCGTGAGGCCCTGTTCAGCCGCCCACTCGAGGTAGATCTCGACGTCACGTCGCGGGTCGACGATCGCCGCGACCTTGGTCTCGGGGTCGGCCAGGCCGTAGCTCGCCTGGGCCAGGCAGTCGGTGTAGAAGCGCTCGAAGATCATGGGTCCCTCCTGCCCAGATCTTAGGGGGTCCCCGCGTTCCTTCGAGGCCTCAGCGCCAAGCCTCAGCCGCCGAACTCGAGGAGGACCTTGATTCGAGTCTCGAAGTCCTTGAACCAGATCTGGGGCGCCCGGCCGCGCAGCAGCTCGAGGTCGCGCTTGGCGTCTTGGGGGCGATCGAGGAGGAGGTAGGTCTCCATGCGGCGGGCGCGCGCGAGGTCGAAGCCAGGCAGCTTGCTCAGGAGCGCCGAGAGCCTCTCGACGACGAGGGGGTAGTCCTGGGCTTGGCCCCTGACGCAGGTCGCTCGCGCCCAGGTCGCGATCAGGTGGGGCTCCGCTTGGAGCGGAGGCGGGGCCTCGTCGCAGGTCGCGATCGCCTCGTCGAAGCGCTTGGCTTCGATCAGCGCCTCGCAATAGGCGATCCTGGCGAGGAGGTTGTTCGGCTCTAGCTCGACGAGCTGCTTCCAGGCAGCGAGGGCCTGAGCCGACCAGGGGCTCTTTTCCCTGAGGGCGTCGCGCAGCGCTCGCTTGGCTTCGAGGGAGTAGCGCTCGGCTGTGGCCTGGGGCACCTGGCCCGCCTCGACCCAGATCGGCGGATCCGCGCTCGCGCCCAGCCAGAGGGCCTCGATCGCGGCGGTGGTCCCAGGGAAGCGCTTGGCTTGGCCCAGATCCCCTCGCTGACGCTCAGCGAGCAGGGGGTCTGGCAGGAGGCTGCTTCGGAGCCTCTCGGCTCGGCAGAGGAGTCGGTATTCGAGGATCTGTGCCTGCTCGGCGAAGCGATCTTCCAGGGCGACCAAGATCTCGTCGGCGCGGTCCCACTCGCGCTGGGTCGCGTAGAGTCGTGCGACGACGAGCTTGGACCAGAGCTTGGTCCTCGCGAGCTTCTCGGGCGTGTCGCCGAAGTGGGTCCCGCGAAGCGTCTCGGGTGAGGCTTCGAGCCTTCTGAGCAGGAGCCAGGCCTGCTCCCCGACTGGGCCGAGGTCCAGCCCGCTGAGGTCGCGGGTCTGCGCTGCGTAGTCGAGCCAGGTCGCGACGGTGTACCAGGCGTTGAGAGAGGTCCAATCGTCCTGGGGGAACTCGCGGAGCAGGACCTCGTAGGCGGCGTAGGACTCAGCGAAACGCCCGCGCAGGCGCGAGAGCCAGCCCAGCTCGAGGAGCAGGTCCCTGCCGAGAGGTACGACCTGAAGTGCCTCTTGGAGGATCGCGGCGGCCTTCTCGAGCCACGCCGCTCGGGCCTGACCCTTTTCTGCTTGGGCGAGTCTGCTGTAGATCCGGCTCAGGACGAGGAGCACGGACACGTGCCTCGGCCAGCGCTTCCGGAGCGCCTCCGCCTCGGCCAGAGCCTTCTCCTGCTTCCCAGAGATAAAGCGGGTGCGGGCAATCAGGGCTGCGAGGGTCGGGTTCTCAGGAGCTCTCCTGAGGGTTTCCTCCGCGAAGACCAAGGCTTCGCGGCACTCGCTGGGGGTTGGCGCTGGCTTCTGGACCGTGGCCGCCAAGAGGAGCAGGGCGACGGCTGGGTCGTGCTCGTCGAGGTCCCGCGCGACAGAGATCTGGGCGGCGTCCGCCGGCGTCCTCGAGAACCCGCGCCACGCTGCGTAGGCGGCGCAATGGTCCAGCTCGTCCGCTCGGACGAAGTGAGCGAGGGCCTCCCCTCGCCGCCCACGCTCGATAAGGAGCCGCCCGCGCGCGAAGCGCAGGCGGGCTCGCGCGGGTGCGCTTAGTCCCTCGAGCGAGAGGCCCTGGAGGAGGCGCTCGGCCTCGTCGAGGCGGAACCGAGTCGTGTGGACCAAGGACAGCTCGACGCGCGCGGCGTGGAAGCCTGGGTCAGCGGCCAAGGCTTGGCGAAAGCAGGCCTCGGCGCGGGTCAGGTTCGTGTCGACGTGACTTCGTCCCTCAGCCAGGAGCGCTCGTGCGCGCGCGGCGCCGGGTGGCGAAGCGGACGTCGCGGCGGAGGCCAGAGGTGTCGCGGAGGGAGTCGGCGTGTTCGCGGGGACGAGGAGCGCTAGGCCCGCTAGGCCGGCTAGGGCCGCCAGGGCGAGGCCAGCGCCGAGCGCCCTAGGGACCCGGCGCTCATGAGCCTGTGCGGGCGTCGCGCAGGCCTCGAGGGCGTCGAGGAGGTCCGCTGCGCTGGCGTAGCGCTCGGCTTCGTCGCGAGCCAGGCAGCGGAGACAGATCGTCTCCAGGCGACGGTCTAGCTCTGGCCGGAGCTGACTGGGCGGGGTCGGGTCTTCGCGGAGGGCCTTGTCTAGGGTCGCGAGGGCAGACGCTCCTTGAAAGGGCGGGGCTCCTGTCAGGCAGGCGTAGAGGATCGCGCCGAGGCCATAGACGTCGGTCGCGGGCCCGATCCGAGCCTTGTCCCCCCGGATCTGCTCGGGAGCCATGTAGCCAGGGGTCCCCAGCATTTCGCCGGTCAGGGTCAGAGCCCGAGCGTCGGCGACCTTCGCGATCCCGAAGTCGGCCAAGAGCGGCCGCTCGCCCTGGAGGAGGACGTTCGCGGGCTTGAGGTCGCGGTGGAGGATCCCGAGCGAGTGCGCGGCCTGGACCGCCGCAGTGACTTCGCTCACGATTCGAAGGGCCTCGCGCTCCGAGAGCGGCCCCGAGCGCTGGAGTCGTTGCGCGAGGCTAGCGCCCTCCACGAGGTCCATGACCAAGTAGGGCCGCCCTTGATCGCGCCCGACGCCGTGAACCCGCACGACGTTCGGGTGACGCAGGCGAGCAGTGGCTTGGCTCTCACGGAAGAAGCGCTCGAGCTCGTCGGGATCGCTGAGGTCGAGGAGCACCTTGAGCGCGACCTCTTGGCCGCTGCGGGGGTCGCGGACTCGATAGACCGCGCCCTGGCCTCCTCGAGCGATCTCGCCCAAGACCTCGTAGCCGCCGATCTGCACTAAGCCCGCCGCCGAGTCATGTGCTCCTCTTCGCAGCCCTGAGAATACGTGTTTCTTTGCCCTCTAGAGGCCGACCTCGTGTTGGCTGAGAACAGGTCCGGGAGACAGAACTCGATAGAGTCTCGTCGTGGCAGTCTCCTGGTCTATGAGCGATCTCCCTGAGCAAGATCCCCTCGTCGAGCACGCTCGACGAGGACTGGCAAGTCGCTTCGAGATCCAGGAGACCCTCGGCAGCGGCTCCTTCGGAGCGGTCTTTCGGGCCAGGGAGCGGAGCAGCGGCCGGGAGTTGGCGGTCAAGGTGCTCAGGCGGGGAGACCAGAGAGCCAAGTCCCGCTTCGTGGATCGCGAAGGGGCCCTGACCGCGGCCTTGGATCATCCAGGGATCGTCCGGATCCACTCGGGGGGTGAGCTCTCCGGGCTCAGCTATCTGGCCTACGAGCTGATCGAGGGAGCCCAGCCGCTGAGGCTTACGCGAGGCGAGGGGGCGCTCGAGGAGTTTCTCGGCCGGTTGCGAGAGGTCGCAGAAGCCGTCTCCTACGCCCATGAGCGAGGCGTGGTCCACAGGGACCTCAAGCCTGAGAACGTCTTGGTCGACGGGGAGGGAAAGGCAAAGGTCGCTGACTTCGGCCTGGCGTGGTCTCAGGAGGTCGAGAACCTGACGCTCTCGGGAGCGTTTGCGGGGACGCCAGCCTACATGGCACCCGAGGCCCTCCTTGAACCGGGCTCCGACCTGGGGAAAGCGTCGACTGCTGACGTTTGGAGCCTGGGGGCCATGCTCTATGAGGCGCTCACGGGCCGGCTGCCCTTTCCTGCGTCGTCTCTCCCCGAGCTCTTGGACATGGCGCGTGCTGGGTCCGTTCTGCCGCCGCGGCGCGTCGACTCCAGCATTCCGCGCCCGCTGGAGGCGGTTTGCCTGGCGGCGCTTCACCCGGACCCCAAGAAGCGTTTGCCTGACGGAGCCAGCTTCCTCCGAAGACTCGACGCGGCGATCCAAGGGAGAGAGGAGGGAGCCAGGCGGGGCAGGCTAGTGATCGCAGGACTTCTCTTGGGCGCTCTCGGCGTGGGGCTGGCCCTAGCACTGATGCAAACTTCAGAAGAGCCGAGCAGCCATGCTTCGTTGGCGAACTCGCAGCCTGCTCCCAGCAGGAACTCCCTGCTGGAGCGCGCTGCTCGGGCTTCGAGGGAGGGGGACCGCGAGAGAGCGCTAGAGCTCTTGGATCAGGTCCCTGAACCGCCTTCGCAGCTCGTGAGCGCTGCGCTCTTGCCAGAGCTGGAGCGGCTCGTCCTGGCGGGACGGTTCTCCGAGGCCGAGACCCTCGCCGATCGCCCGGCCGCACGGGCTCTTTGGAGCCGGAGAGAGCTCGTGGCAGAGCGAACGCGTCTCGCCTCTGAATGTGTGCTCTCGATCGAGGCGCCCTCCAAGAGAGAGGTCCTCAAGGCTGCCCTAGCCAGGGAGGCGCTCCGCCCGCTGACCTTGGCGAGAACCCTTCGCCCTCCGAGCTCCCCGTTGAGCGAGGCCGCCCAGCAGCTCCTTTACCTGTTGGTCCGCATGGCGACGTTCGGAATCACGGCTGGAAGCCAGGAAGAGATCGAGGTTCGAGTCCAGCTGGTAGTGCTCTGCTCGGACCTGGCACCTGAGAACGCTCAGCTCAATCTTGGGGCATCTGGGGCAGTCAGCGTCATTCTCGACGGTGACGTCGATCCAGCTCTGGAGCGGGTCGTGAGGCGGGGCCTCGCGCTCAACGCTCACGACACCGAGGCGCTGGGCACCATGCGCTGGTGTCTGGCTCGGGTCCTTCTCGAGGCAGACCCCTTGGACGAGGAGGGGATCAGGCTCGGTCTGGAGTCGATCTATGAGCCGAGCTTGCGCTTCGCGGTTCGGCTGAGCACGGCCAGGAGCCTCGCCCAAGCCTGCGCAGCCAAGCGTCCTAGCCTCGCCGCCCGCGCTCTAGTCGGTGGGGCATGGCTGGAGTTCGAGGGAGGAGACGTCGCTGCCGCGCAGCGTGGGCTCAGGAAAGCTAGCAGGCTCGTGCGCGCTGCCGAGCCTGCTTGGGCAGCAGCCGCCACGCAATTGGCGCGGGACCTCGCCAAAGACCCGTCGAGCGAACTGAAAGGCGCCTTTCAGAGCTTGAGGCAGCCAAGGAAGGACCCTCGGAAAGCGCAGTCTGACTGACTTCGAGCGGGGCAGCCCAGAGGCCCGGCCCTGCTTGAGGCGGAGTCAGCCCCCTCGCTTCCAGCTCGGTCTGCCCGCAGCTTCCTCGCCCTTCCCTCGCTCCCGAGTCCAGCGCCAGGCCTTATCTCAGCCACGGAAGGGCCAAGTGAAGCGAGCGATTCCGCCCGCTGGCGTTTCGATTCGCTTCACTTCGGGTGCGACGGAACGAATGGCCCTTTCAGCCCCTTTTCAAGCCGATGGGCGTGGGCCAGTGCCGCCCACCCCCAACCCATAGTGAAACCTGGACTTGGCTTCGATTCGCAGGATTGGCCCCGCCCGTGCACTGGTGCTCTGTGGAAGACAAGGAACCCTCATGAAGCACTCGATCGTCATTGCCCTGGCCTCACTCGCCGCCGTCGCCGTCTCTGCACCCGCTCCTGCCGTGGCTCAAGGGTTCAGTTACTCGAAGATCTACCGAGTCAACGCCTCGAGCCTCAGCGTGCGGACCGGCCCCAGCACTCGCTTCACGCGGGTCGGTCGTCTGCCCCGCAACCGCGCGGTCTACGTCCACCGCTTCCAAGGCGGCTGGGCCCAGATCACCTTCAACGGCGCCCGCCGCTGGACCTCGGCCCGCTACCTGACGCGTGGCTCGACCACGCCCACCCGCCCGGCGCCGGCGCCGACCCGCCCCACGCCCCCCCGCCCCGCCTCGACGCCGGGTGCGGCCGTGGCCCCCGCGACCTACGAGATCACCTACAGCCGCCTCAACGTGCGGACCGGTCCTGGCACTCGCAATCGCGTGGTCGCGACCTACAGCCGCGGCGCCCGCGTCCGCGTCACTCGCCGGAGCGGCTCCTGGAACGGCTTCAGCCGTGCGGGCCGGACCGTTTGGGCCTACGCCCCCGGCATGCGCCGCGCGACCGCGCCGACGCCCCCTCGCCCGACGCCCAGCACCCGCCCGGTCCTCAGCGGCACGCGGGTCAACTACCGGCTCAAGGTCAGGGTCAGCAACGCCACCCTCCGGACTCACCCGCGCTCGACGGGGACACGAATCCGGACCCTGGTCCGCAACCAGGTCCTGACCGTGATTCGGACCTCGGGCAGCTACCGCGGCGTCAAGGCCTCCTCCGCCCCCTCCAGCCCCTTCATTGGCTGGGTCCACCGCAGCCTCCTGACCACGCTTACGACCCGCCCCTCGACTCCGACGCCCTCGGCGCCCGCTCCTGCTCGCGATCAGGTCCGAACCGGAAGCCGGACCCGCAGCGTCGGCGGCAACAACCTCGGCGCGAGCATGACCCGCAGCTGCGACGTCCGTCACAACCGCACCCGCGGCGCGGGCAGCGAGAGCTGGCGCCTGACGGGCAAGTTCGCCGGCGGCTCGCGGACGGTGGCCTCGGGCAACCTCTCGATCAGCGCCCAGGCAGGTGGGAACACGACGGTCACCCGTAAGAAGCTGGCCCTCCTCGGTCGCGAGTTCACCCTCAGCACGGAGCGCTTGAGCCGCAACTACCTCTGGATCGACAACAAGACCCTCTGGCGCGGCTCGGTCGGTCCGATCCCCCTCGCTCTCAAGGTCGACGCCGGCGCCAAGGCCGAGGTCACCATGGGCGTCAACCGAACCTCGGTGACCCTGACCGCCTCCACGGCGCTCTTCGGCGAGGGTCGGGTCGAGTTCGACGCCCTGATCGCTCGGGCCGGCGTCCGCGCCACCCTGAACCTGGTCGAGGTCAGCATGCCCGCGACCTTCTCCTTCAGCCGCGGCAACGCTCGGGCCAGCCTCGACTTCGTGATCGCCAGCAACGTCTCGGTCGGTGTCTACGCGATCGTCGGCCGCAAGGTCTGGGGAGTTGGCTTCGAGAAGGAGTATGGCTTCGATATCCCCTTCCTTCAGTTCACCCTCCGCGAGGTTCGGGTCCCGATCCTCTCGGCGACCGTCACGGGTAGCTAGGGGCTGGCGGGCGAGGCCGCCCGACACGTGCCGGCTCGCGTCCCTGAGAACCGGGTTGTGGGCTGCCCTCTTTTGAATCACAGAGGACACGGAGATCCACGGAGTTCACAGAGGTCGTCTCGCGGGATTCGAGGGCGCTCCGGAGTTGGAAGCGGCGGGATCGGGTTGGCGAGTCGAAGACGAGGGAGGGAAAGCTCCGCCTGAGAAGGCCGGGTCGCTTCGGCTCGGTTTCGCAACAGCCGGGGAGACTCGCGCGATCCTTCTCTTTTCAGGGGGGAGGCGACGGGGTGAACCGGAACCAAACCTGAGTCGAAAGCACCTCCAGACCTCACTTCAGCCCCGCTGCGCAAGGACTTGCCGGCGGGGCTGAGGCGATGGCACTCATGGCACCGCGCTTGCGAATAGGCCCCTTGGAAGCAAGGAAGGGTGTCCGCCATGAAGAACAAGATCGTCGCAGCGCTGAGTGGGTTGGCTGTCGTGGGAGTGGTGGCTCCTGTTCTCGGGTGGGCCCTCATGAGCGAGCCCGCCGTCGAGGCCCAGGCCCCCGTGGCCACCGTCGCCGTCGCCGCCGAGGAGCCCGAGGCTGAGAAGGCCGCGGCGCCCTCCGCCCCTCCCCAGCAGGCAGCCTCGGCTGCAGTGGCGCCGGGTCGCCTGGTCCGCACGCCGGGCCAGGTCGTCGACTCGAGCGTCTCCTTCTGGGGCCAGCTGGTCCAGGGCGAGGCTGGGGCCGAGACGGTCCTCCTCGACATGCGCGGCAGCGGCCGCCTGGTCTCGACCTGCTACAGCGTCCAGGGCGGCCAGGCCCTCCTTGGTCAGCGCGTGATCCTGGATCGCTTCCAGGGCCAAGGCCTCCGCGAGGGTCAGGCCGAGGCGGTCCGCGCCGAGCTGGCTCGGGGCCCTGAGGTCCTGGTCCGGGTCGACGGCACGGGCAAGGTCCTGGGCATGTCGCTGGAGGCGGTCGAGGGTCGCCAGGCGCGCAACTTCCTCCGCTCTTGGCTCAGCGCTCAGCAGATCGTCCTGGCTGGCAGCCCGAGCGCGAGCTGGGAGGCCGCGGGCAGCGACCCCACCGGGGCCTGCGTCGATCGCTACCGGAGCGTGGCCGAGACCGAGGCGGGCGTTCGCGTCGAGCGGACCCGGACCTTCAACCCCGGCCAGGCCCAGAACCCGATCGCCAGCGGCTCGACCCAGGCGCTCCTGCGCGCCGACGGCCTGACCCTCGAGCTCCGCGGGAGCGAGGCGATCGGGATCGGCGGCGGCGAGACCAAGTCGGCGCCCGTCCGCTACACCCGCCAGCAGGAGCTCGACTTCGTCTCCGAGACGACCCTCGACGCCGCAGACCTGGCGGCGGCCCTGGCCGGCCTCCGCGCCACCAAGTGGGAGACCGAGCTGGCCCTCGAGTCCGAGTCCGGCGGCGCCCCGACCGAGACCCGCAGCACCCACGAGCTCCTCCAGCTCCTGGCCGCCGACTCGCGCCAGGGTTTCTTCGCGCTGCGTCGTCGCCTCCAGCAGAACCCGAGCGAGGCCGAGCTCTTGGCCGCCGCCGCGATCAACCCGGCCTACTCGATCCAGCAGCGGGCCTCGATCCTCGACCTCCTGGGCGCCGTCGAGACCCCTGAGTCGCAGCGCGCGCTCCTGAGCGTCGCCAGGTTCGAGGCCCTCGAGGAGGCCCTCCTCCCGAACGTGTTCCTCTCCCTCGGTCAGGCCAGCCAGCCCCTCCCCGAGGTCGTGAGCTACTTCGGCGCTCAGATCCAGGCCGAGGGCGGCGAGCGCCAGGGCTGGGCGATCCAGGGCGCGGGCCTCTTGGCCAGCGTGACCGGCGACGCCCAGGCTCAGACGTCCCTCGTGGACGCGATCGAGTCTCAGCTCGGGAACGGCAAGCGCGAGGCCTTGGCCCTCTCGGCCCTCGGCAACGCCGGCGTCGAGCGCTCCTTCGAGCTGATCGGGGCCTACCTCGCCGCCGACGAGCCGACCCTCCGCGCCGAGGCCGTGTTCGCCCTCCGCAACCAGCACAGCGAGGAGGCCAGCGAGTCGATCCGCCAAGCCCTGAGCGAGGACCCCGAGCCCCTCGTCCGCAAGGAGGCCCTCCGCGCCCTCAGCCACCGCGCCGCCGAGAGCCACGCGCCCCTCGCCGTTCAGGCCCTCAAGGACAGCGACGTCACGGTCCGCCTCGAGGCCGTCAAGACCCTCAGCGCCTGGCTCCAGAGCGAGGAGGGCGAGCTGGAGGCCGAGGTCGAGGCCAACCTCCACCAGGTCCTGGAGTCGGCCCAGGGCGACGCCGACCCGGCCGTGCGCGACGCCGCGAGCCAGGTCCTGGCGGGCTAAGGCGACGAGCTTTCGTTGAGGCGCCCCATGACAGGGGTCTCTTGATTTGGGGGGGCGCAGCCTCCCAGGTCGGTCTGGGCGATCGATCTAAACCGCCAAGGGCGCCAAGATCGCCAAGGAAGAAGCTGACGCAGGGCGATAGCTCCCTGAGAAGTCCCTAGAGATCGGAGGGAGTCGCGTGCCGGCGACAGCCTTGGCGTCCTTGGCGTCCTTGGCGGTCAAATATCCTCCAACGGCCAGCGACAGGCAGAGCCTAGGGCGAGTGCAAGGGATCTTCGTCCCATGCCCCAAGCGGGTCCCATTGGGCGGCGAAGCGGATTAGCGATTCCGCTAGGTGTGGGTGTTCGCTCGCCCAGAGGTCGTCGAAGACCAGCCACTGATCGTGGTGGAAGACCTTTCGACCGACGTTGTTGAACTCGTGGCAGTAACTGAACTGCAGGAGATGGGGAGAGGCGTGGCCGCGCGCGAGGTCCGGTCGCTCCCGTGGTTCGCGTTCGGACAAGTCAGCCCACCTCTGGGCGAGCCGACCGCGCATCTCCTGGTAGGTCCCGGTGTCGTGGACGGCCGCTAGACGATCCACGCCCCACTCGCGGCAGCGTTCGGTTGCGGCAGAGAGATCGCAGTCCTCTCCCAGCGCTGCACGGAGCGCGAAGAGCAGCTGGGGCCAGGCCTCGGATGCCACAGCTTCCTGGAGGTAGGTAGCGAGATCGGGAACGCGGACCCCTGGAAGCAGCAACGCGGCGGGAAACTCTCGGAGATCATGGAGGAAACCGGAGTCCTCGTCATACAACGACAGTAGGTAGGTCCGACCCTCCTTGTTGCCACGGGGACCGATCTCTCGCAGGGGAATCCGAGGGGGATCTGCGAAAGCGGAGAGGGAGGCTGCCGAATCTGGGAGCTTCCAATCGGGACGCAGCAGGTAGTCGGTTCGCTCTGGGTGGAGGAGGGCATAGCTCTGAGGGACGAAGAAGTAGGCCAGGGTGACCTCGTCGTCGTCGGTAATCACACTCAAGACGGGCTCTCGCGCCGCAAAGCAGCCTTCCACATAGAGGTGCTCGTCGAGCAAGGCGACCAAGTCGGTCCAGGTCTCGGGCAGATCGAGGCGTTGCTCCGAGACGCTTTGAAACACAGAGTTCAGCCCATAGACGTGACCGCCACACCACTTGACTACCTGGTCGTGGGCGCTGACCTCGTCGCCTGCCTCGAGTGCCCAGCTGCAGCCCTGCCGAAACCACTCCAAGACTGACGCGCAGTCGAGCTCGATAACCCGCTTCCGACTCGGACCTTCGTATCCCGAGCGGTAGACGAAGTAGAGCGTGTCGGTGCCGCTGCGTTGAAGAGCCTGGGCGTAGGCTTCGCGAGACTCTCGGTCTTTGCGTTCTAACCAGGCGCGCTCGAGGGCCCTCAGCCGTGAATCAGTCATCTCGGTCCCCTCGCCTCAGTCGGACCTACTCTGAGGGGTGCGGCAAGCCAGCGCTACCCGAGCTTCTCCTCGACCACAGCCTTCAGGCGCCAGTATTTGACCGGGCCTGGGATCGGCTCGCTCTCGGCGTAGAGGGCGTTGACGGCGTCCTCGAGGGACTTGGCCAGGTCGGGTTCGGTCACGAAGGCGTTGACCTCGCCGAGGTAGAGGAGCGAGTAGCGCTTGAGGTTGGCCGAGCCGAAGAACACGCTCTTGAGGCCCTCCTTGCCGTAGGCCAGGGCGACCTTGGCGTGGAGCATGTGCGGGCAGCCGACGGCGTGGAAGTTCTCCTCGCCGAGGAGGGTCTCGAGCGCCATGAGGTTCGAGTCCTGATAGACGTTGGCCAGCTTGGGGAGCATGAACTCGACCCGGACTCCGCGATCCAGCGCCAGGCGGAGGACCTTCTCGACGCCGGTCCGGTCGAGGTAGGCCATGGCGAAGCGGAGCCGAGTCACCTCGGGGTCGCTCATGAGCGCTTCGAAGGCGGGCAGGATCTCGAACTGGTCGTGGGTCGGGACGTTGGCGACGAGGGTCAGGGTCTCGGGCTTGGGCGGATACACGAAGGGCTCGCCTTCGCCTTGGATCTTCTCGGCGACCTCGTCAGCGAGGGACCCCTCCAGGCGGACCACGAAGTCTCGCCAGGGGCGGAAGCGATCGCCCATGTTGATCCCGCCCCAGACCGCGACGGTCGGGCCCTCTGTCCGGCGGAAGATCGCGTACTTGGAGTGGTCGGGCTTGTCGCGCTCGACGCAGGTGAAGTTCTCGACCTCGGCCGCGATCTTGCGCACTCGCGGGAGGAGGGTCACGGTCCGCTCCCAGAGCCGCTGGACCAAGGAGGCGTTGGTCCCGTCGACGGAGACCTCGACCGTGGCTCCGCGCTCGGCGGCGGCCTGAAGTCCGGCCAACACGGCCTCGCTCGTCTCGCCGGGCTCGAGGATCCACACACTCAGCCGAACCCAATCGCCCGCCTGGGAGCGATCGATCTCGGTCTGGATCGCCTCCACGGCGCCGTCGTAGGACTGAATTAGGCGAGGAGCTGAGCTCACCCCCCCATGGTGATCGCCTGCGGGGCGCCTGCCAAGGACGGAGGGGCTGAAGGAACTTTACGGACGCTTGGGTCGAGGAGTAAGGACGTCTTTGGAGTCCCGGCGCTCTCGCTTCCTGGCCTCTTGGCTCTCGATCAAGTGCAGCGCCTTCTTGGAGCGCCTCCCCAGGGGGGAATCAGGAGCGCTCTCGGCTGCCCTATGGAACCACTTCTTGGCGAGAGCGTTGCTCTTTTCCACTCCCTCACCGCGCGTGTAGCAGGAGGCGAGGCTGTACATCGACGCGAGGTCTCCTCGCTCTGCGCCGCGAGTCAGGTATGGGATCGCGCGCAGGGGCTCCTTGGCTTGGCGGAGTTCACTGCCCCAGAGGCCCATGCCTTGAGCGTGTCCGCCCTCGGCGGCGCGCTCGATCCACTTCAGGGCAGCCGCCTTGTCCACTTCGACTCCCCTGCCTACCGACAGGAGTCGGTAGAAGAGAACCATGGCGTTCAGCTCTCCGCCCTCGGCCGCGCGTTCGATCCACGAGCCTCCGGAGCGGAGGTTTTGCTCGATTCCCTTGCCCTCGAGCAGGGCCTGCCCAAGGGTGAACATGGCCTCCGCTTGCCCCCTGGCGGCTGCCTTCTCGAGCCAGGCCACGCCTGCCGCTGGATCTGAAGGGACGCCTGGGCGGCCCTCGTAGTAGAGGAGTCCGAGGCGGCTCATGGCTGCTGGGTCCTCGTCCTTTGCCGCCTTGCTGAACCACTTGAAGGCCGCCGGATAGTCCCGGGGCGTCCCCTCGCCTAGGAGGAGGGCCTCGCCGTAGGGAAAGAAGGCCGCGGCGTCTCCCCCCTCAGCGGCTCGCCGATAGAGGTCCGTCGCCCGCTTGAGGTCCCGTTTGCGGGCTCCGGCTCCGCTGCGGCAGAGGCGGGCGAGCTGAATCATGGCTCCCGTGTGTCCCTTCGCGACAGCCTGCTCGAACCACTCGAAGGCTCGCTCGGGGTCTCGGCGGAGGCCCTCTCCAGCTAGCGCACAGGCCCCAAGGGCGGCCATGGCGCCTGGCTCGTCTCGGTCAGCGGCGCGCTTCAGCCAGCGCAGGGCTTGGGGCAGGTCGGTCTCGCCTCCCTTGCCCTCGAGCTGGCAGAGGGCGAGCTGGGTCATTCCCTCGGGGAGTCCAGCCTCTGCCGCGCGCTGATACAAACTCCTCGCTCGCGCTCGGTCCTGAATCACGCTGCGGCCCTTTGCGTAGAGGATCCCGAGCTCGAGCATGGCGCGGGTGTGATTTGCCTTGGTCGCCTGCTCGAGCCACGTCCGCGCCTCTGGATCTTCGGCCTCGGCCTTGATCAAGCCCAGCCGGAACATGGCCTCGACTGATCCTCCTTCAGCCAGCCCGGTCAAGAGGTCCTCAGCGTCCTTGGTCGCCTTGGCTTCGCCGCGCTCTAGGAGCCTCAGGGCGCGCGCCATGGCCTCCCGCCTAGGGTCCTCCGGTGACGAGGGGACTTGAGGCGCCGCCGCGGGGGACGACGCGAGGGGAGTAGGCGTCGCGCTCGCGACGACCGCGCTTGGCTCGCTCAGGAGTGCGGAGGCCCCGTAGGCGGAGAGCCCAAAGGCGAGGCCCAAGAGCGCCACCGCTCCGATCAGGAGAGGACGCCAGGTCAAGCTAGGCGCGACCGCTACCAGCCCCTCCGCGAACTCCAGCCCGGTCGAGGGGCGCTCGCCAGGGTCCTTGGCGAGGGAGCGCAGGCAGAGCGAGGCCAAGTCTGCCGGGAGGTCGGGTCTCGAGCTTCGCGGGTCTGGGGGCGGACTGTCGACGACCTGCGCCAGGAGCTGGAGGACCCCTGGGCCCTTGAAAGGTGCCTCCCCCGTGAGCAAGAAGAAGAGGGTCGCGCCGAGGCCATAGACGTCGGAGCGGCGATCGACGCCGCCAGACTCGGAGGCGATCTGCTCGGGCGGCATGTAGGCCGGAGTCCCCATGATCGCGCCCTCTTGGGTCAGCGAGGCCCGGTCCTGGGTGCTCCAGGCCAGGGCGAGCTTGTTCCGGCGGACGAGGCCGAAGTCGACGACCACCACGCGGCCTGTCTCGGCTTCGAGGAGGAGGTTCTGGGGCTTGAGGTCGCGGTGGACGAGGCCCTGCTCGTGGCAGTAGTGGAGGGTCTCCGCCGCGCTGGCCATGACCCTCCGGACCTCGTCGGGAGGCGGGGGTCCGGCCCCGCGGACCCAGTCCGCCAAGCTCTGGCCGCGAACTAGCTCAAGGGCCAGGTAGGCCACGCCGCCAGGGGTCTGGCCAAGGTCTCGGACGCGAATCAGGTTCGGGTGCTCGAGACGAGCGAGGGTCTCAGCCTCACGCAGAAAGCGAGCTCGCGACTCCTCGTCGTCGTCGAGGAGGAGCTTGAGCGCTACGGCCGCGCCCGAGGGGTCGCGGGCCTCGAGCACCGCGCCCTGTCCGCCGCGGGCGATCTCGCGCGTGATCGTGTAGGGGCCGATCTGGCTGCCGGGGCGCAAATTCACGCCGGTGATCCTGCACTACCCGGGCCGGCCTTTCCACGAAGGAGTGAAGCGCCGTCGGCGCCGCCTCGCTTCGCACAGGACCTAGAGGGCGGGTGGAGATGCTGCCTGTGACTCGCTCGGTCTCGCGGCCGAGCTCTTCGTCCTGAGGAGCTCACGTACCTCCAATCATGCTGGACCTCCTCGAGGCCTCGATCTCGACCACGACCCCCTTCGCGATCCCTTGGGCGAGACCCTCTAGATCTAGAGTTCCTCGATTTCGCAGGGAACCATCTCGCGGCCGCCAGCGTCGAAGGTCGTCGACGCTGCACCGCCTGGATCTAGAGTTCCTCGATTTCGCAGGGAACCATCTCGCGGCCGCCAGCGTCGAAGGTCGTCGACGCTGCACCGCCTGGAGCTCGAATCGAATGTCTCGCACGCCACTCTTCCTCTTTTCGGCCCTCTTGCTGTTCGCGTCAGTGGTTGGCGCGGACGAGCCCCGACCGGCCTCGGCGAACGATGCCAAGTCGGCCGCCTCGGCCAGCAACCGCTTCGCGCTGGACCTCTTTCGCGCGCTTCCCAAGGACGGCCAGAACCGCTTCTTCTCGCCCTACTCGATCTCAGAGGCTCTGGCCATGACGCGAGAGGGAGCAGCGGGGGAGACCGCGAAGGAGATGGACCGCGTGTTCCACTTCCTCAAGCGTCGCGCCGCAGCCCAAGCCGCACTCCGCAAGGGCCTCGCTCCCCCCAAGCTGAATCGCCGGGACGGAACCTCCGCTCCCGCCTATCGGCTCCAAGTCGCCAACGCCCTCTGGGGCCACAGCACCTCGACCTTCGTCCCGGCGTTCCTCGAGGAGCTCGCCGGACGCTACGCCGCGCCCCTCGAGCGCCTCGACTTCACCCGCCCCCCAGAGGCGCGCAAGCGAATCAACGACTGGGTCGCCAAGATGACCCAAGACAAGATCAAGGGAATCGTTCCCGAGGGAAAGCCCTCTCGCGACACGCGTCTGGCCCTCGTCAACGCGATCTACTTCAAGGCGCGCTGGGCGAAGGCCTTCAGCGAGCACGAGACCCGAGACGCACCCTTTCGCTTGGAAGGCGCCAAGAGCACCCCTGCCAAGTTCATGAATCGCACCGAGGAATATGCCTACGGTGAGGGCGCGCAGGTCCAGGTCCTCGAGCTCCCCTACGAAGGGGGCGCTGTGTCGATGGTCGTGATCCTGCCCAAGAAGCGGGGCGGTCTGGCAGCTGTGGAGAAGAGCCTCGACTCCCGGACCCTCAGCCGCTGGCTCGAGCTGGAGTCGCGCCAGGTTGCGGTCTCCCTGCCGCGCTTCCGCTACACCGTGCCCCTCAACTTGTCGAAGATCCTCTCCGCCATGGGCATGCCGACGGCATTCGGCCCCGAGGCCGACTTCTCCCAGATGTGCTCGAGCGAGCGCCTCTGCATGGGCCCTGTCCTGCACAAGGCCTTCGTCGCGGTCGATGAGAAGGGAACCGAAGCCGCCGCTGCGACCGTGGTCCTCATGAAGCGAGAGCTGGCTCCCGCGCCAGGCAAGGCGATCTCGTTCCGGGCAGATCACCCCTTCTTGTTCCTAATTCGTCACCGAGTGACCGGTGCGATCCTCTTCATGGGGCGGGTCTGCAACCCCAATCCCAGTTAGCTCGCGAGGCGGGTCGCGGCCAGGGCGTCGCGGATCTCCCTCAAGAGCTCTGCCGCCTCAGGGCTCGTGAAGTCAGCGCCTTCGTTGACCTCGACCTCGGCCTCGGCGTCTTCGACCTCAGCGCCCAGGCCAGAGCCCTTGAAGCGCCGGACGCGAGCTTGGATCGTGTCGCGCAGCCGCTCGGGGTCCGAGATCCCCTTGATCAGGCCCTGGTGGTTCATGGCCTGGGCGCCTGCCCCCGCGCCGCCTGGCTGGGGGACGAAGCCGCCGCCGCCGGCGGTCTCGACGATCAGGTCGCCGATCCCGAAGTAGCGCTGGACCGGGCCCTGGTTGAACTTCACGTTCTGAATGTTGGCGAAGGAGAGGGTCACCTCGTCGACCTGGACGACGCCGCGCCGGAGGCGGAGGGCCTGATCCGTGAGGGTGTAGCGGAGCATGTCCAGCTCCAGGTGAAGCACGACGTATTGGAAGGCCATTGAGCCAAGCACGAAGAGGCCTATGGCGACGGCGCACAGGCCCAGGAAGGCCAGGCCGCCGGGGCCGGCGCGACCGAGGTCACGCTCGAGGTCAGCGCTGAGGCTCATCAGGGTCTCGGGCGAGGCGAAGAGGAGCACCCCGGCCAACATGAAGCCCAGTCCCGTCAGGACAGCGGGGATCCCGCCTATGAAGAAGCCCAGGAGCCGATACTTGAGGTAGCCCTCGTCGGGGTTCCAGGTCTCGACCTTGGTCGGGTCGCCGTGAGGGAGCGGAGGGTTGCCGACGGGGAGCTTGAGGACCCGCTCGCGGGCCATGTCCTTGAGGGTCTCGATCACTCGGCACCCCCTTCCGCGCTCGGGGGCTGGGGAGCTGCGCCGCCGCTGGCCTCTCGCTGGAGGCGCTGAACCTCGTCCCGGATCTCACGGAGGAGCGCGATCGCCTCACCCCCGCCGGCCTGGGCGACCTCTCCCCCAGTCCCGACTGTCTTCTTGGGACGGTTCATTCCGCGGGCGTTGCGCATCTCCTGGTAGAGGAAGTCGCGGACCTCGTCGTACTCGGTCAAGCCGTAGAGGCTGACCTCGGCGCCGGCGCTCCCCGACGCGGTCTGGACATCGACGGTCCCCAGGTTCAGCCAGCGCTCCAAGAGCCCGCGTCGGAGGTGAATGTCCTGGATCTTGTCGAAGGTCAGGATCGACTCCTGCTTGAACAGGAAGCCCCAGCTGACGCCGACGCCGCTCTCGTCGAAGCGATAGCGCGTCGTGTAGTAGCGGATCAGGACCGGGATCAGCCCCAAGAGCACGAAGGGCGTCGCAAACCCACAGCTGATCAAGCTCGCGAACACGCTGCTCAGAATGATCAGCGTGACTTGCTTGCGGTCGGGGCGGTCAATCGTCTGGAGTTGCTCGAGATTCATGGCGCGCAGCCTACCGAATCCTCGCTCTCGCCTGTCTGGGCAGGGGTCCGCGCTGAGGTCTGCCTCTCGCTCGGCTTTGCTCCGATTCATCTCCCATCCCGTTTCGGGCGCCCACGATGGCCCGTAGAATCCCAACCCCCTTGGAGGCCCACCGCCACGTGACCCTGACCCACCGAGCCCACGCCGCATGACGCCGCGCTGGGTCAAGAAGCGCGACGGACGGATCGAGCCCTACGACGAGGCCCGGATCGCCCGAGGAGTGATCCGAGGAGGGCGCCGGACGGCGCCGGCCGACGAGATCGAGCGCTTGGGTCGTGAGATCGCGCGGAGCGTGACCCTCTCGCTCTCTCGCGGCACCGATCGACGTCCCGAGACGACGCAGATCGCCTCGGCGGTCGCCGTGGCCCTCGATCAGACCGGTCACGCCCAGATCGCACAGGCCGTCCGGGAGTGGCGTGAGTGGCGAGTTCGGCGCTCGGCCGAGGTCCGAATCCGCAACAACACCCACTGGGACGGGACCGACGGCGGGGCTGAGCCCACGCGAGGGCGCGTCGAGGTGTTCTCGCTCCGCGCCGCGCGACCGTGGAGCAAGCCCCGGATCGTGGACGAGCTCGTCGAGGGGGCCGGCCTCGAGCGCGACTCCGCCGAGGACGTGGCCCGGGCCGTCGAGGAGCGGGTGTTCGCTGCCGGCCTGAACCAGATCTCGACGACCCTCCTCCGCGAGCTGATCGACGGCGAGCTCTTCGAGCGCGGGTTCTCGGCGCAGCTCGGGCGCCTCGAGGTCCTGGGCGTCCCCAAGCCTGACCTCGAGCAGCTGGCCTTCCTCGGCCAGGGTCGAGCGCCGGTGGCCCTCGAGGACCGCGTCTCGCGGACCGCCCTGGCGCGCTTCGCCCTCGACGAGATCGTGCCCGGCGCAGGCGCCATGGCGCACCGTCGGGGGGACCTCCACCTCCTCGGCCTCGGGCGTCCCTTCCGCATGGCGAGCGGCGGCCTCGACGCCGCGCGCGTGATCGCGGTCGAGGGAGCGCCAGACGACGCCTACGAGGCTGTCCGGCGCCTGATCCAAGGCGCGCGAGGCGCCGCCACCAGCTACCACCTGGCCCTGGGCCTGGTCGGCGTCGAGAACGCCTTGGCTCCCTTCGCGGCGGACCGAGCCGCGCTCCGCGGAGCCCTCCGGCTCCTGGTCGAGGCCCTGATCGACCCCGTCCCCGACGAGGTCCTCCCCTCGCCGGAGATCGTCCTCGGCTGCGCGCCCGTGGACGAGGCCCAGACCGTCGTCCTGGAGGAGATCGCCGCGGCGCTCCTGGCCGCGGGCAAGCGCGGGAGCGGCGTCCGGCTCCTGGTCTGGCTTCGGGAGCCGAGCTCGAGCCGGGACCTGGCTCGCGTGAGCCTCCTCCGCGAGGTCGCCCTGAGCGGGGCCAACTGCGACCTGGCCCTCGGGCCGGGCGACCCGCTCCGCTCGCGCGGCATGGGCGCGCATGAGGTCGCGCTTCAGGTCGGCGTGATCAACCTGGCCGGGGCCGCCCTGGCGGCCGGTCGCGGAGGCCGGGAGCGCTTCTCGCTCCGCTTGGCCGAGGCGGTCGAGGCGACCCTGACGGCCTTCCACCTCCGGCGCCGGCGCGTGTTCAGCTCCGTCGTCCGCCCAGCCTTTCCGCTCTTCGGGGAACCCCACGAGGCCGAGAACCTCCGCGAGGCCGACGCCCTCTGGGACGTGGTGGGCGTGGCCGGCCTCGACGCCGCCATGCGCTACCTGGTCGGGGAGTCGCCTCGCGACAACCCGCGCGTAGCAGAGCTCGCGAGCGAGGTCCTGAGCGAGCTGAGCGGCCTCCTGACTCAGGTCGGTGGACGCCTAGGCCTAGGGCAGGTCCTCCTGGAGGACGTCCCGGCCGGCGACGTCGGGATCCGCTTCGCTTCCCAAGACCTCGAGCGCTACCCAGACGCCCACGACCTCTTGGGCGGGGCTGAGGGCTGGGACACGGGCGTCAGCGGCTGCCCAGCGGGGAGCCTCCAAGCGGAGCTCGGGCTTCGGCTCTGGCTCCACAGGCGAGCGCGCCTGCCCCTCGTGCTGGGGCGGGAGATCTTGGCCGGTGACCTGGCGCCTGATCTCCTCCTGGCTTCTCTCGAGGAAGGTCTCAAGACGACGACGCGTCGCCGACGCAAGGGAGGAGCTGCGTGAGCTGCAAGTCATGCGGGAGCTCGAGCGGGCTCGAGCCCTGTCCGCACTGCGGGCACACCTACTGCAGCAACCACCGCGGGACCCTCGACGGGGGCGTGGCCTGCACGACCTGCCTCCGCCAAGAGCACGAGCGCAAGACCAAGGCTAAGGCGACCAAGGACGAGCGAGAGGCTCGCCTGGCTCGTGAGAAGGCGCTCTCGGAGAACGAACCCCTCCCTGGGGACTCGGACGAGCTGGCTCCCTTGCCAGAGCCGGCCGGCGCGACGCCTTATCTCTTCGGGGGCGGGGCGGCCGCGGCCGCTGGGGCCTACTCCTGGTTCTTCTTCGGCTGGCTGACGGCCAAGCACGAGCTCCCGGGGTGGACGCCGATCGTTGCCAGCGTCGCTGTGGCCTTGGCGATCGGGTTTGGGGTCTGGGCGATCGTCAAGACGCGACGCAGTCGCTAGCTCTAGGCGACGAAACGCACACACAGGATGGCTTGTCATGTCTCGTTTGGTCACGGCCGCGTTCCTGAGCCTCACCCTTTGCCTGACGGGTTGCCCGGACGAGGTCGAGGTAGAGCCTTCGCCTAGCTCCTCGGCTGTTGAGGCGGCCAAAACTGTGCCCCCTAAGCCCGCGGGCCCTAAGACCGCGGACCAGAAGAGCCCGAAGACGGCGAACACCGAAAACCCTGAGGCGCGAGTCGAGGAAGAGGAGACGACCCAGGGGCCAGCTGACCCAACTGACTTGGGGGATTTTCTGCTCAACTGCGGGTGCCAAGTCGAAGGCGTCATGCAGTGCGGGGACTACGCTTTCGACGAGGGAAAGTGGAATTGGGTCCCCCTTACGAGCCATGACTTGGGCTATCTCCCATTTCATGGGAAGAACGGGCTCGAGGCCGGGATCACGGGGGTGGAGAAGGACGGCGGGATCGCGGTTCATTCCTTCTCTTGGCCCGGTGGTGAAGAGTGGGGCTGGCCTCGCCGGAAGGCTCCTAACGAGGCCGGGGAGCCGAGGTAGAGCGGCCTAGCTAAGGCGAGGGCAAGAGTCACGCTCTGCTCCTCGAGGGGGGACGAGGTGGCCCCGACACACCACTAGTCGGGGTTCGTGACCTCGGTCTCCGCTGCGATATCTGCTGCAACTTCTGCTGCAACCTCTGCTGGGGCGGGCGCGCGGAAGGGGTGCAGGAGTTGGCCCCAGAAGGTCCGCGGGAGGCGCTTGGTCGTTCCGTAGGCGATCGGCCAGTGCTGATCTGGCATGTGATAGGTCCCGAAGAGACGATCGAAGAGGGGGAAGTGGACCGCGTAGTTGGTGTCGATCGCTGGCTGGTCGCTGCTGTGGTGCCAGTGGTGGTATTGGGGCGTGACCAGGACGTATTTGAAGGGGCCCGTCGGGATCCCGACGTTGGCGTGGGTGAAGACCGCCTGGAGCGCGGCCAGGACCACGTAGAGGTTGAGGGCTTGCTCGGTGGTCCCCAAGAGGTAGAGGGGGATCATGACCAGGGTCCGGTCGACGATGGTCTGGACGAGGTGCGTGCGAGAACCCGCCAGCCAGTCCATGTGCTCGGCGCAGTGGTGCACGGCGTGGAAGGGCCAGAGGCGCGGGAACTCGTGGAAGGCTCGGTGGACCCAGTAGAGGACGAAGTCGGCGCAGAGGGCCAGGAGGAGGACCTGGGCCGCTAGGGGCAGGCTCTGGACCTTGGCTTGAAAGCCCTCGTTGACGGCCCAGCCGAAGGCCTTGGGCGCGAAGCCGTTCGCGAGCACGATCAGGAACGCGATCAAGAGGTGGTTGAGCGCGAAGTAGAACAGGTCGAGCTGCCACTCCGGGCGCAGGACGGCCTGCTTGGGATAGCGCGGGATCACCTTCTCAATGAAGATGAACAGGATCGCGGACCCCAGCAGGTCGAGCACGAGCCAGTCCACGCCCAGGGAGAGCTGGGTCTCCTGGACGGTCCCGATCTCGACGTTCCAGCCGCCCAGAACGTAGGCCAGAGCCGTCAGGAGGACGCCGAGCGCGCCCAGGCGCTTGCGGCGATTCAGCGCGAAGGTCAAGACCCCGAACACGGCCGCCGCGACCATGCAGGCCATGAGCACCAGCCGGAGGGTCTCGGGGTCGTAGCTCTTGCGGAGCTCGGCGGTCGTGAGCCAGGTCGGATAGCGGAAGGCCAGGACGCTCAGGACGCTGATCGCGCCGAGGGCGATGGAGATCGCCCCGCTAATGCGTCCTTGGCCAACGCGGAGCTCGACCTCGGACATGTCCTCGATCTGACGCTCACCGTATTCGTAGCCCTTGGGGTCTTGCTCGCTCACGCGCTGAAGATACCCGGCTCTCCGGGCCGCAGAAGTCGAGGGACCTGGGCGAACCGAAGAGGACGCGCCTGGACCTGGCCGGAGGGGTCAGGGAGGCAGGAGCCTCTCTGGGGCCAAGTCCAGGCGCGAGCCTGGTGAGTTGTCGGGTGGGGACCCGCCTCGGGCTACTTCACCTTGCCGACGTAGTCGACGACGATCGACGCCGGATACTTCCCTGATCCCTTGGCGTAGAGCGTGCCTCGGATCCAGGTCCCGGCCTTCCAGCTCTTCTTGCGGGACTTCTTGCTCCCGTATTGGTTGAAGCGCTTGGCGGCCTTGGAGCCGAGGACCGCGTAGCCCATGATCTTCTCGCTCAGGTTCTCGCCGGTCTTGCCGGGCATCCGCAGCTCGAAAGCTATGTAGTCGTTGGAGGTCACGCCCTGCTTCTGGAGGTTCCAACGCTCCTTGCGCGGGTTGAATCCGACCTTGAGCTTGACCAGCTTCCCGTCGAGGGCCTTGAGCTTGGCCTTGTCCTTGAGGACGTTCCAGTCGATCGCTTGGTAGGCGTCCTTCTTGCCCGCTAGGGCGCCCAAGAGCTTGGAGGGGCGCTCGGCGTAGGTCGCGAAGGGACCCGCGGGCTGAAAGCCCTTGCCCTCAATGGTGGACACGAAGTCCGTGGGGATCTTGGCCCAGTCCTGGGGGTAGGGGCGCATGTAGGCCCGGAACTCGGGGCCGCCGCTGTTGCCGCCCGACTTGCGCGCGGGCATTCCGAGCTCGGCGCGCTTCTTGTTCATGGCGTCGGCCGGGAACTTGTTGAAGATGATCCCGAACCCGGTCAGGGCGTTGAAGAAGCCCTCGTCGCACTTGAAGCCAGGGTCCTGGTTGAGGTTCCCGCCCGAGGCGCCGCCGCCCGCGCCGCTGGGCCCCTCCTCTTCCTCTTCCTCTTCCTCTTCCTCTTCCTCTTCCTCTTCTTCTTCCTCGTCGTCGTCGTCGCTGCTAGCGGCGCCGCTGGCGGCTCCGGCTTGGTCGGCCATGACCTTCTTGGCGTCAGACGTGAACCAGAACACGTTGCCCTGAGTCGTGACGTGGTCGCCGCCCACGACGCCGTTGGCGGGCGAGGAGAGGTAGGCGAACACGTTGTCGACGACGCGATACTTGCCCTTGGTGCCGGCCTTGAAGCCGTGGGCGAGCTGCGCTTTGTCGTGGCTGTAGAAGCAGGCCACGGTGTTGTTCTTGACCAGGAGCTGGGGCTCGACGCCGCCAGGGAATTGAGCCGCGCCGGTGGCGTCGATCCCAGCGATCGAGCAGTTCACGAAGAGGCAGTTGCTGACCTCGTTCCCGGCGCCCTGCCACTTCACGTAGAGGCCCTGGTAGTAGCCGTTGACGAACACGCAGTTGCGGATCTTGATATCCGTCGTCATGTGCTTGTCCGAGGTCACGAGCTTGAGGAGGGGCTCCTTCCAGGAGCCGCCCTGGCCCAGTCGCGGACCCGGGCCTATGTAGACGTTGCGGGTCGTGCCGTCGAGGAAGAACCCGTCCAGGATCAGGCCCGAGCAGCTGACTTGCTTGCCCGTGGCGTGGGCTTGGGGGTTGACGCCCACGATCCCGTGCAGGGCCTGGGTGTAGTTGGCCTTGACGCCCGGCTTGCGCCGGAGGACCGTCGGGTGCTTGAAGGGATCGCGGCTCGCGAAGTCCTTGGTGTAGCCGCCCACGAGGCTCAAGTCGGGGACGGACAAGGCGAACTCGCCGGTGTCATTGCGCCCGTAGTATTCGCCTTCAGAGACGTGGATCACGTCGCCGCGGACGGCGGCCTTCAGGACGAGCTCGAGGCGCCCCGCGGGGGCGGCCTTGGTCTTGCCGTCTCCGCTGGCGCCGGCTGAGACGTAGAACTCGGTCGCGAAGCCGGGAGAGGTCGCGAGGAGCAGGGCGCTCAAGCTGAGCGCCAGGATTCGAATGGACACAGTTCCTCCTGGGTCGGCTCGCCTGAGCGGCGAGCAGGGTTCTGTCAAATGGTGACGGTTTAGGGAGTGGCTACCAGGAGCCAGTCTTAGCGAGGTTCGCCTGGGGGATCTCGTAGCCGTGGTCGAGGATCGTGGGGAGGAACTCCTTGGGCCCGCGCAGGGCGTAGTCGTCGGGAGTTCCGCGGACGGTCGTCCAGCGCAGGACTGGCTCTGAGGGCTTGCGCACGAACCCGAGGGGGATCACGACGTAGCGGCCGCCCTTCTCGAAGAGCCCGTAGCCCATGCCGACGTAGTTCTTGATCTGGTGCTGGTTGGGGAAGGGCTTCATGACCTTGTTGGTCTGAGCGCAGGTCAGCTTGAGGAGCTTGCCGTATTTGGCGAGGTGATCCGCGTTGGGGATCTCTGTCTTGCGGTCCCGAACGCCGTAGTCGTCAGGGTAGACCACCGTCGAGAGCTTCTTGGCCCAGAGCGCCTTGTAGTAGGCCTTGAGCTGAGCCTGGCTCTCCGGCGTCACGGTCAGCTTCAGCTCTCCATGGGCGCCGTTTTGGGTCGAGTCGACGCGGAGGCCGGCCGTCGCCGAGAGCTCGAGGGTGTAGCTGCCAGGCTTGAGCTCCAGGAGCCAGCGCGCGAAGTGCAGGGCCGGGAGATAGGCGTAGTGGGTGGCGTAGGTCGTGCTCGGATCCGGGAGGAGGTCGATCACCACGGCGCCGACGTCCGCGAGGCCCTTGCCCTGGACCTTGGAGTAGACCGGGAGCCGGAAGGGCTGACCCTGGACCCCCTTGAGGCGGAACTTGAGGTCGGGCATTCGGGTCGTCTCGAAACCGAGCTTCGAGTCGCGGCGCGTGAAGCCAATGTCCTTGACGGACTCGGTCAGGTAGCCCACGAGGTAGAGGGGCTTGCCCGGGGTCAGCTCGGCTACGACCTGGCCGGCTTGCTCCTGGCCCAGGGTCTGGCGACTCGAGAAGGCCACCAGCTGGCGGAGGTGTTGGCGGTGGAAGGGGCCCTTCATGAGGGGGGCGAAGGCCTCGAGGCGGGTCTCGACCAGGGCCTTGGCTGCCGCGAGCTGGGCCTCGAGGCCAGCGTCTTTGGGGAAGCAGCGCAGGATCGCCTGGCCGAGTCGGACCGCGGCCAAGGCGTCGTCGACGCTCTTGCCCCGCTTCATGGCGAAGGCGACGGTCTCTGCCAGGATCTTCTCCTTGCCCTTGAGGCGCGCCTTGAGCTGGTAGATCTTCGGGAGGTGGAACTGGTGGACCCGCTTGAGGTCCTTGTCCGCGATCTGAGGCGCCTTGGGTCCGCCGTATTTCATTTCGCCGTATTTGGCGGGGTCCTGGCGGCCGTAGTAGGCGAAGACCGCGGGGAAGCGCGCGCTGTCTTGGGCGATCCTGGCCTCGAGGGCCGCTAGGTCGAGGGCCAGGAAGGCCGCCTCGCGGTCGACGAGGTTCTTGGGCGTGAGGTCGTAGGGGAAGCTGTCGGCGCCCTCCTTGGCCGCTCTCCGGTAGTAGGCCTCGAGCTTGGCCCCTTCGCCTTGACCGGCCTTGGCTGCCTTGGCTCCGGCCGCGACGCCGGCTTGCTTGCGGCGGAGGGTCGCGTTGGCGCGGAGCTTGGCCGGCAAGCCAGGGAGGTTGCCCAAGGGCTCCTGGGGCCACTTGGCTTGGACGGCCTTGACCTTGGCCTCGAGCTGGTTGATCAAGGTGTCGAGGTCTCGATTCCAGCGCTCGTTGGTCCACTTGCCCTGCTTGCCGTGGGCCACGACGCGCTGGAACTGTTGCTTGGCGGCGATCACGGCCTTGATCGCGGCGGGGTCCACGACCTCGCCGCCGCCCGAGGGGCGGAGCTTGTCCTCGGGGAGCCACTGGCGCGCGCTGCTCGGCATACCCTCGAAGCGCAGCTCGTACTGAGGTGGGTTGCCCTTCTTGACCTTCCAAATCTTGGCCCGATACCAGCGCCCGTCTGGGCCCTGGGCCTCGACAGGCATGCCGTTGCGGTATTTGGGCTTGGCTTCGGCCGTCGCCGGAGCGAGTGCCAGCACGCAGGTGAGGGGGACGAGAATGGAGAAGGCGCGGGGCATGAGGGGCTCCGGGGGAACTCAGACGACCTGTATAGTCCTTTCGCCCCCGCTCGGGTTGATACCGAGGCTTTGAGGGGATTTCTCGTAACTCGCGCGTCTTTGGGAGGTTGAGCCGTGAGCGAGGGCCACTGGTTCACGACGCGCTCGGCGCTCTTCCGCCCAGGCGATCACGTCTGGAACGAGGTCGCTCGCTACGAGGTCCCTTTGCGGAACCACCTCGAGCGCTATTACAGCGGCGGGCGCTGGGGTCTAGACGCGGCCGACCGCGAGGACCTCCTCCAAGGGATCCTGCTCGAGATCAAGGAGCGCTTGGTCGAGACCTACGAGCGTTCGCGCGGCGGGTTCCGGGCCCTCCTGAGGACCGTAGTCGAGCGACGCGTGATCTCCTGCGCCCGGAGTAAGCGCCGGACTCCAGGCGAGCTCCCAGAGGACCTGCCCGATCAGTCCCTCGAGGACCTCGAAGCGGTCGACCTCGAGACGAGTCTCTTGGGCGCCGTGAGCGACTGCCACGACCACTTCGTCGAGAGCGGGCCCCATGAGTTGGGGGTGGTCTGGGTCCTGACAGATCGCCTCGTGCATTCCCTGGGCAACAAGGAGATCGCGGCCAAGCGCGGCTTCAGCGAGCGTCAGGTCGCCGGCCGCCTGACGCGGGCCCGCGAGCGAATCTACGCCTCGCTCTTGGCCCGGGAGCTCGAGCTCGAGCGCGAGAGCGAGGAGCTGCGCGCCGCGGTTCGCGTCTTTACGACTTGCCTCAGGCAACCGCGTCGTCGCGCGCGCCTGGCCGAGGACCTCGGGCCCGACCTCTGTCAGAGCTTCTTGGAGTTCTTCGAGCGCTTCCTCCAGACCCTGCGCCTGTTCCGCGGGAGCGACTCGGTGCGCTATCAGGAGATCGCCCGCGGGGTGCTCTCGGTGTTCGAAGAGGCGGAGGCGGGTCTCCTTCTCGGGGAGTCGGCCTGAGTCCGGCCGCGCCAGGCTCTGGATTCCCCTCGGTCCCCGGCTTCGAGCTCGAGACCTGCCTCGGGGAGGGCGCCTTCGGTGAGGTCTACCTCGCCCGCGAGACAGCGGGGCTCCAGAGGCAAGTCGCGCTGAAGGTGTTCCGCCCTCGCGCTGCAGCCTTCGAGCGTGAGCTCGACATGACCCGTCGGGTCGAGGCCTTGCGCGCGGAGCAGCGCGCTCCTCACCTCGTGCAGTCCCTGGGCACCGGCGAGGTCGAGGGGCGGGGCTGGATCGCCTTCGAATACCTCGAGGGCGGGAGCCTCCAAGACCTGATCGAGGCCCAGGGCCCCTTCGCTCCCGGCTGGGCGGTTCGCTACGCCTGCGAGGTCGCGAGGGCCTTGGCTCGACTCCACGAGGCCGGCGTCTTCCACCGAGACGTCAAGCCAGCCAACCTCCTCCTCGGGAGCGACGGGAAGGTCCGCCTGGGGGACTTCGGGCTCTCGCGCGACCTGAGCGGGAAGCTCTCGACCGCCGGCTCTCCGGCCTTCGCAGCTCCCGAAATGATCGCGGGGAACGTCCGCGACGGACGTCGGGCCGACGTCTACTCTCTGGGCGCGACCCTCTCGTTCCTCTTGACCGGCGTGACCTGTCACCCGGGCCACCCTGACGTGTTCGCCTTCGAGGCCTGCGGCGTCCCAGGCCCGCTGCAGCTGGTGCTCGTGGCCGCCATGGCCCGCGCGCCCGAGAAGCGAACGGCCACCGTCGAGGAGCTCCTAGCAGCCCTCGAGGAGCTCGAGTTGCCGCTGGAGGACGCTGATCACGTGAGCGCCCCCGAGGGGCCCTGGCGGCAGACGGGCCCAGGCTCGTCTCCGGCTCCGGTGGCGGCTGATGCCCCGAGCGAGGGGGCAGCCCAGACAGCTGGCGGCTCCAGCTGGTGGAGCTCGGCTCGAGCTCGCCGCCGAGGGCTGGTCGGGGTCAGTGGGCTAGGGCTCATGATTCTGGTGACGGGAGCCGCTGCCTGGCTGGCCGGAGGGCGGAGCGCGGCGATCGAAGTTCGCCTCGAGGAGCCAATAGCAGGCGTCGAGGTCAGCCTGGGAGGGCATGACTTGGGCGCCCTCGTCAAACCCAAGAACCTTCGCCTGGCTCCCGGCGAGCACACCTTGGAGGTCCGTAGAGACAACGTCGCAGCGCGAAGCGTGGTTGCGGTCGAGCCCGGGCAGCCGCAGGTCGTCATGGTCCGAGTTCAGCACCCGCTCCGGGTCGAAGGCGGAGAGGGAGTCATGGCTACGGTCCGGGACTCACGAGGCGAGGTGGTCCGAGCGCGGGCCGGGTGGCTCCTCGAGGGACACCCTGCGCCCTTCGAGGTTGCTCTCCCGCAAGGGCGATATCAGGTCGCCTTCCACGGCCCTGATCACCACCGACGCTCTCTCGAGCTCTCACTTGGGAAGGGGGGGGAGCGCGTGCAGGCCGACTTGCGTCCTGTCTTGCGCTTTGGCGTCCGGGTCCCAGACCTCGAGGGGTTTTGGTCCGAGCCCTTGCTCCTAGACGTCGATTCGGACGGCGTCCAGGACCTGCTCCTAAACGGCTACGAGGCTGGAGCAGGGGAGCTGGTCGCGATCTCGGGGCGAGACGGTCGGGTCCTGTGGCGCTTCCTCGAGAGGACGAACCGCTGGGCAATGCCGGTCCTGGCGCCCAAGGGAGAGGTCGCGATCGGGGTCTTGGTGCCATCAGAGGAGCCTGGTCTCGGTGTCGCGCAGGCCGTGTTCTTAGACCCCAAGGACGGCAAGCCTCTCCGCCGCGTGAGCCTGGGCCTCAGTACACGGGCTCCTATCTCACCGACTCGCTTCGAGATCGGAGGCGAGCGGGGCCTGTTCTTCGTGGTCGACTGCCAGCAGGCTCCACCCTGGAGGGGCGCTCGCCTAAGCGCAGTCCGCGAAGACGGTGAGGTCCTTTGGCAGCGTGAGGAGCCTGCCGGAGACGGCAAGCCTTCGAATCGCTACAGCCTCTTCGCTTGTGGGATCGACCGCGACGGAGACGGGGCCGACGAGACCGTGCTCTGGGAGGTCGGAGGCCGGATCCAGGCCTTCGCACCTGGGGCCAAGGGGGAGGTCTATTGGCGCTCCGATCCCATGCCCTTTTTCATGCGGAAGCTCTACTGGAGGACCGACTTCGACGAGGTCTTGGTCTTCGGGGCCTGGCCAGACGGAGGCCCGCCGCGCCTCGTGGCTTTGGACGTGCGAGGGAAGGTCCTCTGGCGACGGCTCCTAAAGCGGGGCACCATGGCGCGTCGGCTCCCTTGGATCCAGCTGGACGGCGAGGGGCCGCGAGAGCTCATGGCGCCCGTTCGCCTGGGGGCGTCAGCCGAGCTCCTCGTCTTCGACGCAGCGGGAAATCCCCTCGCAGAGCGTCGCTTCGACGCCGAAGAGATCGTTCCGGCCGGGGTCTTCCGGGTCAGAGGGGGGCGCTACCTCGCGGTTCAGACCCTATTCCCGGCACGAGTCGAACTCTTGGACCCCAAGACGCTCGCTTCGGTCTGGGTCCGCAAGCTCGGGGTCACTCGCGCGACGCTCTCGGTCGTCGACCTCGACGGATCGGACTCGTTGGTCGTGTCCTACCGGGACGGCCGGGTCGAAGTCCTCGACCCCGACTTGCCCGAGTAGTCGACGGAAACAAGACGCCGAGGCCTGGGCCTGGGCCGGGTCAGCCGGCTAGACTTGGGGGCTCGGAGCTCGGGTTGGCGACTAACTACGACGTAATGTTCCTGCGCCTCCTGATCGAGGGCGGCCAGCTAGGGCGTGAGCAAGGGCTCACGTGCCTCCAGCAGATCGACGCCGGCTCCCCTCCGCCGAGCGCTGCCCAGGTCGCGCTCCAAGCCGGCGTGATCGACGAGGCCGCCGCGCGACGAGTCCACGAGCAGGTCATGGCGCACTTCGCGCGCAGCGGCGAGCAGGTCGCTCAGATCAGCCGCGAGGAGGCGGTCCGCGGCGTCTCGAGCGAGGCCCAGCCACTGCCCGAGCGGCCGCCGGCTCCTGAGCCGCGCTACTTCGACCTCACCCACTCCAGCGAGGGCCTCGAGGGCTATCAGCTGGGCCCGCAGACGGGCCAGAGCACCTGCTACTCCAGCTACCAGGGTCGCGGCCCCGGCGGCGAGCCGGTGCGGATTCTGACCCTCTCCTCTCGCTTCGAGAGCCTCCCCGAGCTCGTGGCCGAGGTCCGCGCGGAGCTCGAGAGCTGGCTCGGCTTCCGCCACCCCAACGGGTCGGGCCCGATCCGAATCGGGCGAACCCTGGCGCGCCCGGAGCGGCCGGCTCAGACCGTCGTCGTCTATCCGGACCACCCAGGGCAGCCCGTCGCGGGCTTCCTGAGTTCGCACGGGCCCTTCGAGAGCGAAGAGGCCCTCGAGATCGTGATCGACCTCTGCGCGGTCCTGGCCGCGGCCCACCCCAAGGGCCTGGCTGTGGGCGATCTGCGGGCTGGCTCCGCCGCCTATGACGGTCAGCAGGCGACCCTCCTCGACCTCGGTCTCTCGCGCGCGCACTGCGTGGCGGGAGGCTGGGCCGCGGCCGGTCTCCCCTTCGGGCACCCGGGCTACCTGGCCCCCGAGGTGATCCAGGAGCGGCAGCTCAAGCCGGCCCCGGCCAGCGACGTCTACGCCCTGGGGATCCTCTACTACGAGCTGATCTGCGGGGTCCCCCCCTACCAAGGGCCCGCGCGAGAGCTCCTCGAGCAGCACTTCGCGACGCCCCTCCCCCCGCCTCCGCCCGAGGTCAGCTTCTCGACGACGACGGCCGGCGTGATCTTGCGCATGACGGCCAAGACCCTCGACGAGCGAGCCCAAGACGCGGTCTCTTTGGTCGGCGCTCTCGAGAACTTCCGCGCCGGGCGCGCGTTCAGCGTCCACGTCGGCCCGCCGGGGCCGGTCCCCCTGGGCGCCGAGCCGGTCAGCCAAGACGCTTGGGCGGACACGGCCGCCAAGGCGGCCGAGGGCGCCGAGACCGACTGGACCGAGAGCATGATCGACTCGGCGCCGGGCGTCGGGCCGAGCGAACTGCAGCCCCTGGCGTCGGGCTCCATGGAGTTCATGCAGGGCATGGGCGAGCCGGTCCCGGCCGCCGTGGGCCCGGTCTCCCAGCGCCTGCCTCGGGAAATGCTGGCCCGGCTCCGCGCCGAGGAGGCCGTCTCGGACCTCGCGGCTTCGGTCCCTGAGCCTGAGCCCGAGCAGAAGGTCCAGATCGGCGAGAAGCTCGGGCGCGGCGCGATCGGCGCCAGCTACGACGGGCTCGTTCCCGGCCTCGAGGGCCCGATCGTCCTCAAGGCGATCTCACGCAAGTTCGCCAAGCACGTCGAGATCTTAGAGCAGGTCCGAGGAGAGCTGCGGGCTGCGATCCAGGTCCGCGGCCCTCGCGTCGTCTCGGTCCTAGACGTGATCGAGGCCGACGAGCGAGACCTGATCGTGTCTGAGCGTGCGTCCGGCAAGACCC
>Ga0316204_10003332_pt1 | contig 32562 bp, 21 predicted proteins | sample 6monrhotite_MG_2_FD_205661 | JGI IMG/M metagenome (GOLD analysis project Ga0316204, IMG submission 205661) | Microbial mat bacterial communities from mineral coupon in-situ incubated in ocean water Damariscotta River, Maine, United States -... | ecosystem: Environmental > Aquatic > Marine >... | reverse complement strand
ACCGGCCCCGGCAAAGACGCAATCGCCGCCTCGGCATCCGCCAGCGCGGTGATGGCGGCACCTTCGGCAACAGGCGCACCGAAACCTTTGAGAATTTCCTTGGCTTGGTATTCGTGAATATTCATGGTGGCGTCCCTTGCTAGTTTAAGAATCCCTGCGGATGACTTGCGACCGTTTGTAGCCAGTAGCGACAAATTCTTAAAGTCAGAAGTTTCTGCACCTGCAAAATACCAGCAAAACAAGGGGAAACGACACGATTTGTCGCAGTTAGCGCAAACATCGAATTTGGACATGGGGTTTGGCACATATCCGGGGCCGCGCTTCCTTATAGTCACTTTCCAAACCGTTAAGACGGCGATAGTCTCCTTGGACTGGTTGATCAAAAGAATAGGGACACAGGTGGACAATTCTGAATCTGAACTGCAACGATCAAGTGCGCTTGATTATCACGAATTTCCGACCCCCGGCAAACTTGAAATCCGCCCGACAAAACCGATGGGCAACAGCCGCGATTTGTCACGCGCCTATAGCCCCGGCGTGGCCGACGCCTGTATGGAAATTCACACCAACCCGGCGGATGCGGCACGCTATACGACCAAGGCCAATCTGGTGGCGGTTGTTTCCAACGGCTCGGCGGTTTTGGGGCTTGGTAACATCGGTGCGTTGGCGTCCAAACCGGTAATGGAGGGCAAGGCGGTCCTGTTCAAAAAATTTGCCGGCATCGATTGTTTTGACATCGAGGTGAATGAAACCGACCCCCACAAACTGGCCGATATTGTCACCGCTTTGGAACCCACGTTTGGCGCGGTGAACCTTGAGGATATCAAAGCGCCGGATTGTTTCATTGTTGAAGATCTGTGCAAGCAAAAAATGAACATTCCGGTGTTTCATGACGATCAGCACGGCACCGCCATTGTGGTGTCGGCGGCGGCGAAAAATGCGCTGTTTTTGACGGGTAAAAAATTCGCAGATATCAAGGTTGCCTCGGCCGGTGGCGGGGCGGCGGGCATTGCCTGTCTGAACATGTTGGTCACGCTGGGGGTGAAGGTTGAAAACATCTGGTTGGCCGACAAAGACGGGGTGATCCGCAAGGGGCGGGCGGAAACCATGTCGTCCCAGCAAATGGTCTATGCGCAGGATACCGATAAAACCACGCTGGCGGAAATCGTCGCGGATGCGGATTTGTTTCTGGGTCTGTCCGGGCCAAATGTTTTGAGCAAAGACATGGTGAAAACCATGGCGGACAATCCGATCATTTTCGCGCTGGCCAATCCGACGCCGGAAATCATGCCCGATGACGCCCGCGCGGCATCACCCGGCGCGATCATTGCCACGGGCCGGTCGGATTTTCCCAATCAGGTCAACAACGTACTGTGTTTTCCGTTTATTTTCCGGGGGGCCCTTGATGTCGGGGCGACCGAAATCAACGAAGAGATGAAAGTGGCTTGTGTGAAGGCCATTGCCGAACTGGCGCGGGCGCATTCGGCGGCGGAAACGGCGGCTGTTTATGTCGGGGAAAAACTTTTGTTTGGCCCTGAATATCTGATCCCCAAGGCGTTTGATCCCCGGCTTTTGTCCAGCATTGCCTATGCTGTGGCCAAGGCCGCGATGGACAGCGGCGTGGCAACACGACCGATTGATCTGGAAGCCTATGCCGCGCGGCTGGATGCGTCGATCAACAAAACCGCGATGATCATGCGGCCCGTGTTCAATGCGGCCCGCCATTCGTCACGTTCGATCTGTTATGCCGAGGGCGAGGATGTGCGGGTGATCCGCTCCGCTCATGCGCTGATCGAGGAGGGCGTGGAAAAACCGGTGTTGATCGGGCGCCCTGAAATCATCACCTTAAGGTGCGAACAAATCGGCCTGAAAATCGACCCGACAGAAGCGTTTTCAATCGTTAACCCCGAAAACGATCCGCGATTTCGCGACTATTGGCGCACCTATCATGGGCTGATGGAACGCAAAGGTGTAACGCCGGACACCGCCAAGGCGATTATGCGTACCAATACCACGGCCATCGGCGCGGTCATGGTGCATATGGGCCATGCCGACAGTTTGATTTGCGGCACGTTCGGGCAATACAAATGGCATCTGAAATATATCAACCAGATCCTTGGGCGCGAAGGTTTGCACGCGATCGGCGCCCTGTCTGCGATGATTTTGGAAGATGGCCCGTTGTTCGTTGCCGACACCCATGTCAACACCCAACCCACGCCAGAACAGATCGTGGAAATTGTGATGGCCGCGGCCCGCCATGTGCGCCGCTTTGGGGTGGACCCGAAAATCGCGCTGTGTTCATCGTCGCAGTTTGGCAATTTGGACAGCCCCTCGGGCATAGCCATGCGCGCCGCGATGAAAATACTGGACCAGCAGGCGCTTGATTTTGAATACGAAGGCGAAATGCATTCCGACATGGCGCTGAACACCAATTTGCGCGACCGGTTGTTTCCCAATGCCCGGATGAAGGCGCGGGCGAATGTGTTGATATACGGCAATTCTGATGCCGCCGGTGCCACGCGAAACATCCTGAAAGAGATTGCCAGCGGGCTGGAAGTGGGGCCGATTCTGATGGGCATGGGCAATCGCGCCCATATCGTGACACCTTCGGTCACCGCACGCGGTCTGCTGAATACGACCGCGCTGGCGGGGTCTGCGGTGGCGACTTACGGCTAAGATTATTCTGTTTTTAGCTGCATAAATTAACAAAAAATGCTGCAACGCGGCGTAATTTGGCATATTCTGTCGTTTTGCGGTCATCGGGCGATTGTCGGTTTTGCCAAAGCTGACGCTATGGTACCCCCGTGCAAAAGCAAGCTTCGCGCGGCTTTCTGCGGGGCAATGTCAATCATATTTGTGCCCTAAAAGGACCGTGAAATGCCCCACAGCCCCCTGCCCAATGAATTCAAAAAAATCCTGATCGCCAACCGTGGTGAAATCGCCATTCGCATCATGCGTGCCGCAACCGAGATGGGTAAAACAACGGTGGCCGTCTTTGCCGAAGAAGATAAATTGGGCTTGCACCGGTTCAAGGCAGACGAGGCCTACCGGATCGGCGAGGGCATGGGGCCGGTTGCCGCCTATCTGTCGATCGAGGAAATTATCCGCGTTGCCAAACTGTCGGGTGCGGATGCGATCCATCCGGGCTATGGGCTGTTGTCGGAAAACCCGGAATTTGTCGATGCTTGTGACGCGGCAGGCATTGTTTTTATCGGGCCACGGGCCGAAACCATGCGCCAGTTGGGCGACAAGGCCAGCGCGCGGCGCGTGGCGATTGCCGCCGGTGTGCCGGTGGTGCCCGCCACAGATGTATTGCCCGACGACATGGATCAGGTGCGCAAAATGGCCGCCGAAGTTGGCTATCCCTTCATGCTCAAGGCCAGTTGGGGCGGTGGTGGTCGCGGTATGCGCCCGATCATGGATGAAAGCGAGCTGGCGGAAATGGTGCTGGAAGGGCGGCGCGAGGCAGAGGCCGCTTTTGGCAATGGCGAGGGTTATCTGGAACGGCTGGTGCAGCGTGCGCGCCATGTCGAGGTGCAAATTCTTGGCGATAAATACGGTGAAATTTATCATTTGTATGAGCGGGACTGTTCGGTGCAGCGGCGCAATCAAAAGGTGGTGGAACGCGCGCCCGCGCCCTATCTGAGCGATGAACAGCGCGCAGAAATCTGTGAAATGGGCCGCAAGATTTGCGCCCATGTTGGGTATGAATGTGCCGGCACCGTTGAATTTTTGATGGACATGGATACCCAAAAATTCTTTTTCATCGAGGTAAATCCCCGTGTGCAAGTCGAGCATACTGTAACAGAAGAGGTCACCGGCATTGACATCGTGCGTGCGCAAATTCGCATTGCCGAAGGGGCCACGATGAAACAGGCCACCGGCGCGACCTGTCAGGCCGACATTCGCCTGATGGGGCATGCGCTGCAAACGCGGATCACCACGGAAGATCCGCAAAACAATTTCATTCCCGATTATGGCCGGATCAGCGCCTATCGGTCCGCTCAGGGGTTGGGCGTGCGGCTGGATGGCGGCACGGCCTATGCCGGGGCGGTGATCACCCGGTATTACGACAGTTTGCTGGTGAAAATCACCACCAAAGGCCCCAGCCCCAGAACCGCGATTGCACGGATGGATCGCGCCCTGCGGGAATTTCGTATTCGTGGGGTTTCAACCAATATCGCCTTTGTTATCAATCTGTTGAAACACGAAACTTTTTTGGACAACAGTTATACCACAAAATTCATCGACAATACGCCCGAACTGTTTTCGTTTCCCGCCCGCAAGGATCGCGCCACAAAAATTCTGACCTATATTGGTGATGTGACGGTAAATGGCCATCCCGATGTAAAGGGTCAGGCCAGACCCTCGACCCATATAAAGGTGCCAAAGGCCCCGCTGAATTTGACCGAAAATTCGGCGGCGGGCAGCCGCACTTTGTTACGTGAAAAAGGACCACAAGCGGTGGCCGACTGGATGCTGGCACAGCAGCAATTGTTGATCACCGACACCACCATGCGCGATGGGCATCAATCACTGTTGGCGACTCGGATGCGCAGCTTTGACATGGTAAATGTGGCCGAGGCCTATGCCCACAACCTGCCGCAACTTTTTTCGATTGAATGCTGGGGCGGGGCCACCTTTGATGTGGCGTACCGGTTTTTGCAGGAATGCCCATGGCAACGCCTGCGCGATTTGCGCGCCGCCATGCCCAATGTGATGACGCAAATGTTGTTGCGGGCGTCAAACGGTGTTGGTTACGCCAATTATCCCGATAATGTGGTGCAGGAATTTGTCCGCCAGGCCGCCACATCGGGCATCGATCTGTTCCGCGTGTTTGACCCTCTGAACTGGGTTGAAAACATGCGCGTGGCGATGGATGCGGTGCAGGAACAGAATTGTCTGCTTGAGGCGGCGATTTGTTACACCGGCGATATTCAGGACCCGAACGCTGCCAAATACGACCTGAAATATTACGTGAAAATGGCGCAGGATCTGGCGGCGGCGGGCACCCATGTGCTGGGATTGAAAGACATGGGCGGTTTGCTGAAACCAGCGGCGGCCAAGATGTTGGTGAAAACGCTGAAGGCGGAAACCGGCCTGCCGGTGCATTTCCACACCCATGATACCAGCGGCGTCGGGGCGGCATCTGTGTTGGCGGCGTGCGAGGCGGGGGTTGACGCGGTCGATCTGGCGATGGATGCGTTTTCCGGCGGCACGGCGCAGCCTTGCCTTGGTTCGGTCGTTGAAAGCCTGCGCCATACACCGCGCGACACCGGGTTGGATATTGCCGCTGTGCGCGACATCAACACCTATTGGGAAAATGTGCGGCGCCAATATGTGGCCTTTGAAACATGGCCCAGCCACCCCGCCAGCGAAGTCTATTTGCACGGCATGCCCGGCGGGCAGTTTTCCAACCTGAAGGCGCAGGCGCGCTCGATGGGGCTAGAGGATCGCTGGGCCGATATCGCCCGCACCTATGCCGATGTGAACGACGCCTTTGGCGACGTCATCAAGGTAACGCCGATTGCCAAAACCGTGGGCGACATGGCCTTGTCGATGGTGGCCGCAGGCCTGAGCAAGGATGATCTGGCCGACCCGGACAAAGACATTGCCTTTCCTGACAGTGTTGTCACCTTTTTCAAAGGCGAAGTCGGCCAGCCCCATGGCGGTTTTCCGAGCGCTTTGCAGGCCAAGGTTTTAAAAGGCGAAAAACCGATCAACAACCGGCCCGGCGAAAACCTTGCGCCGCTTGATCTGGAGGCCGAGCGCGCCGCGATCAGCGCCATGTTTGACGGGATGGATATCGATGGCGAGGATCTGAACGGCTATCTGATGTATCCCAAAGTGTTCACCGAATATATGCAGCGCCACGAGATTTTCGGGCCTGTACGCACCCTGCCGACGCGCACCTTCTTTTACGGGATGGAACAGGGCGAAGAAATCAGCGCCGAGATTGACCCCGGAAAAATCCTTGAAATTCAAATGATTGCCATTGGTGATACCGATGATGATGGTAAGGTGCAGGTGTTTTTTGAATTGAACGGCCAGCCGCGCAGCGTGCGGGTGATCAACCGCGCCGCCGCGGTGACGACCGAAACCCGGCCCAAAGCCCAAGAAGGCAACACGGCCCACCTTGGCGCGCCAATGCCGGGGGTGATTTCATCGGTCGCCGTGGTGGTCGGACAGGCGGTGCATCAGGGTGATCTGTTATGCACCATCGAGGCGATGAAAATGGAAACCGGCATCAGCGCGGACCGTGACGCGGTGGTCAAAGCCGTGCATGTCGGGGCAGGGGCGCAGGTGGACAGCAAGGATTTGCTGGTTGAGTTTGAGGGGTAGGTGGCGAACGGCAGTTGGTTGTTCCTTCGCGGTACCAGCTGTCGCTAATCGAAAAACGGACCATGGGCCTGATTGCGGTGAACAGTGGCTTTGGGCCTGTGTTGATCGCCGATAGGGAACGCGAGCCGAGCCATCGAAGGGCCGCGGGGTCGCGGCAAGAGTTTTCGGTTTGCCAATTTATCTCTACCACGTTTATCCGTTCTTACAGGATGTCGCGCGGGCTGAAAATCGTCGGCCTGCCAGCCCTTCGGCCCGCATGAACGGCCCGGTGGGCTTTGGCCTTGAACCCGGTCTTGGTGTGTTTCCAGATAGCCGGAGTTTTTTTGTGAAACTGCCCTAAAAATCGGCTGCAACAAACCGCCCATCGGTAAACGCGTGGTAACTACGTGCCCAAACCACGGCGTCTGGCGTATCTGCGCGCTTGTAAAAAACCGCCTGCTCGCGGCTGGCTTCAAGAAATCCATTGCCGGTCACCACATAGATGTCGCCGGTATTAAGATGTCGCCAAAGGCCACCTTGGGGCAGGGGATCGACAAGCGTGGGTTGCGGGCGTGACATCACTGGAGGCTTTCTCGTTTTGGCTGGCCGCACTGTGTCGTCCACAGCACCTTTTGGCAAGCACACCCCCCGCCCGATGTACAACCGGACGGGGAAGTTATCCTAAATACCGCTGCCAAAATGATCCTTGAGGAAGGCCAGAAATTTGGCCTCTTCGCGTTCTTTCAGCGCCTCGCTTGCGCTAAATGGCGTGCCATCAAAAAACCGTGGATCGGTACCGGGGCCGTCGGGGCTGCCGTGATCGGCATCGATGGATTTGCGCCATTTTTCGGCGTGATCGCGCCATTCATCCTGATCGACAATTTCCGGCGCTTCAAACCAGACATTCCAGCAAAGAACATTTCCCTGTTGCAACATATTGCCCGCCGCCAGATTAAATGCCTCCATCACCAGTTTGTTGAATTCATCCACGACCGGATCACCCGATGATATTGGCGCGCCTATTTCAACACTCAGGTGGCCGACAGACCAGGCCTGATCGGGATGGCGCGCAAATTCGGGAATGGGAAATCCGGTGGATTCGCCTTTGTTCAGCTCGAAAATCGGGTTGTCTGGCTGGCCGGCGTTATAGGTGTCCAGCTCCATCGCGCTGGCCTTGTCCGAGGGAAAAGGGCGATCGCTGTTGGCAAATTTATCCCAGATTTTGCGCACGATAAAATTTTGCTTCGCGCCGGGGCTGAACCAAATTTTCGGCTTTACCGTCATATCCGCGGCAATGGATTTGTTGTCTTCATTCACCCAACCGCGATTGCCGGTCACCGTGACCTCGACGTTCAGGGCACCGATGGTGGCCGAGGCCGTGCCTTGTTGCGGGCAAATAATTGAATAAACGCGGCCCTCTTTGGTATAACCCAGTCGCGAAATATCCGGCGCAAACATCTGATAACAGCGCTTTTTATCGGGTTCATCCTTTTGGGTTTCCCAGCTGAATTCGGGCCATAAAACTGCCTGTTGACGGTCCAGCTTGTCAATATTATCCAAATTTTTCAACATATCCAGCGAGGTCAAATTTGGATTTGGATAGGCGAAGTCCGGGTTTGAGGCTTCAAATCCGCCAACCCAACCGGGGGCGGGGGTCGTATTTACAATAGGTTTCATCGGCTGTTCCTTTGGAAAAATATGTTTGGTTAAAAAATCGATAGACTGGTAAAAACATCAAAATGCCTGTGAACTGTGACCGATTTTAGCGGATCGGTCCATGAAATTCGCTATACTACAGCGTGTTGATTTTTAACCCGTGGGCGGCCCAACCAAAGGCTGTGGCCTCCGCAGGTTTCCGATTTTCAGGTCATCACATCGGGCGCAGTGCGACCCGTCCATTTCTCCAAATCACTTAGGGCGTGAACCGCCGTTTTGACGGCATACAGCGCAGCCTGGGTTTCAATGGTCAAATCCCCCGCGGCCGGTTCATAACGTTCAAGATAAAGGCGCAAGGTTGCCCCCTCGGTGCCGGTTCCTGACAGTCGCAAAACCGCACGTTCGCCGCTGTCAAAAAAGACCCGCAAGCCCTGATTGTGGGTGATCGATCCGTCCACCGGATCGGTGTAGGAAAAATCATCGGCAGAAACCACGCGGCAATCTCCGAATTTTTGCCCGGGCAGGTCGCCCAGTTTTGCCATCAGCGCCTGCATCATTCCGTTGGCCTTGGTGGTTTCTATGGCTTCAAAATCATGGCGCGAATAATAGTTGCGGCCAAATTTTTGCCAGTGTTCTTGCAGGACTTCCTGCACTGACATTTGCCGCGCGGCCAAAATATTCAGCCACAACAACACCGCCCAAAGCCCATCTTTTTCGCGCAGATGATCGCTGCCGGTGCCAGCACTTTCTTCGCCACAAAGCGTGGCGCGGCCCGCATCAAGCAGGCTGCCGAAAAACTTCCACCCTGTGGGGGTTTCAAAACACTCGATCCCCATGGCTGCGGCGACACGGTCAACCGCGCGGCTGGTGGGCATCGACCGCGCCACACCAACAATGCCCTTGCTATAACCGGGCACCAGATGGGCGTTGGCGACCAGCACGGCAAGGCTGTCAGAGGGTGTCACATAGACGCCGGCACCCAAAATCATGTTGCGATCGCCGTCACCATCAGAGGCGGCGGCAAAGTCGGGGCCGCCTTTTGCCATGACCATATCAACCAAGGGTTTGGCCCAAATCGGGTTGGGATCAGGGTGACCTTTGCCAAAATCAACCGACGGGATGCCGTTTAAAACCGTGCCCTTTGGCGCGCCCAGTTGCCCCTCGAGAATCGCGTGGGCATAGGGGCCGGTGACGGCATGCATGGCGTCAAATTTCAGGCTGAAACCGGCGGCGATAAGTTGGTGAATGGCATTGAAATCAAACAGTTTCTGCATCAAGGCGGCGTAATCTTTGACGGGGTCGACAATTTCGACTTTCATCACGCCCAAGGCGACGATGCCAAGCGCACCAAGGTCAATATCAGCCGTGTCCATCGTGTTGTAGTGGTCGATCGTCAGAGTATGGTCAAAGATTGCATCGGTAATTTTTTCAGGGGCCGGGCCGCCGTTGGCAATGTTGTATTTCAGGCCAAAATCCGCGTCGATGCCACCCGGATTATGACTGGCGGACAGGATCAATCCGCCATCGGCACGCCGTTGCCGGATCAGGTTCGAGGCCGCAGGGGTCGACAGCAACCCGCCCTGGCCGACGATGGCCCGTTTTGCCCCCCCAGCCGCAGCCATGCGCAATATGGTCTGGATTGCATCAGCATTGAAAAACCGACCATCACCACCGATCACCAAGGTTTTGCCAGCAACGCCACCGATGCCGTTGAAAATCGATTGCACGAATGTTTCAAGATAGTCAGGTTGCATGAAAACCCTGGTTTTCTTGCGCAATCCCGAGGTGCCGGGTTTCTGGCCCTTAAACGGTGTGCAGTTTTTGGTCAAAAGTGTCATGGTGATCCTCATCGCGATTTGGGTCGAATTGATTGGGCGTGGTGGCGCGGCGGCGGTCATCGGGCATCAGGGCGGCGATGTTTTCGATGTCTGGCGCGTGGTGCAAGTTTTCGACTGGAACAGGCAGACGACGCCGCCAATTTGGATGCTCATCTATCGTGCCGGGCAGGTTTTGCGCGTCCAGCAATCCAAGCGCGTCATCCAGTTGAACCGCGACCAAGGCTGCGGGCGCTTGGGCAAGGGTTTGATGAATGGCTTGTGAAATTTCCGGTGGCGAGGCAAGGGAGTTTAGGCCGCAAAGATCGCGCAGGCTTTGGCGTTGTTGGGCCCGCATACCGTGGCGGGTTTGGGCGGCTTCAGGCCCGATCCAGCCGACATTTTGCCACCAGTTGACATCTTGACCGTGCCAAAACCCTTGCAATGTGGGCGTGTCGTGGGTGCCAAAACAGGCCAGACTGGTTGCACAAAGGGTTTCGGCGGGCGGCAATTTGCCCTGATGATTGGCCTCGAATTGCCAAACCGCATAGCTGTAAAGGCCCGCCGCGTTTAGCTTTTCGCGAAAACCCTCGGGCACCAAACCCAGATCTTCGCCGACGATAACACAGCCAGAAATATCCGCTTCAATCGCAATGACGGCTAAAAACGCTTCCAACGGCTGGCTGACATAGCCACCGGGGCTGCCGTCGTCGGGCAGCCAGAAACTGCGCAAAAGACCCAGCACATGATCAATGCGCAAAATGCCGGCGCGCGCCATCAATTTGCGCAACATTTCCCGCAACGGGGCATAAAATGCCGCCGCCAACCGGCGCGGCGCATGGGCGGCCAAGGCCCATGATTGCCCCGCAGGGCTCAGGTGGTCGGGCGGCGCGCCGATGCTTACGCCTTTGGCCACAGTTTGCGCATTCATCCAAACCTCGGCCCCACCGGGGCGGGGACCAACCGCAAGATCAAGATAAAGGCCCAAATCCATGCCTGCACCGGTCGCCACCTTTTGAGCGTCGGCAATCTGCACCCCGGCGCGCCATTGCAACCAGCCGTGAAAATCGCTGCGCGATCCTGCCGCCTTTTGGGCCGCTTTGCCGGGGCTTTGCAACGCGCTTGGCCAAAGCCGGAAATCCGCACCATGGTGTTCGCTGAGACTTTCAAACAGGGTGAAATCGCGCAAACTGTCGCCTTGTGCTTGCTGCCACAGTTTGAAATCTTCATGGTCTCTTGTGCCGACAAACGCCTTGAACTCTGCCTCCAGAATTGGCCGGTGACGGCACCGAAAACCGTCGTAGTCAATCAACGCGGTCGACGGCGTGGCCCCCATGCCGCGATCCGTGGCAATGTGGTCGATGTTGAAAAATCCGCGATGTGTCGGCGAATAGGGGCTGATCATTTCGCCGGCTGCCCATCCCAGCGCATGCACCGGGTTGATGCCCAAAAACGCCGCACCGTGTTTTCCAAGCGCCGCGCCTGCCTGAACCAGATCGGCGTAATTGCCCAAGCCGCCATTTTCATCACTGCGGAAACCATAAAGCGCACCCGTCATGCCCCAACATCGCGCGTGGCCTGTCTGGTCGTTCACGCTTGGCGCCCGCGGCGGGCGGGCAAGGATACGGGCGTTTTGGCGCTGGCCCTCGCAAGTGACATGCAACAGATAATAACCGACAGTGATCGCGGGCAACAAAACATCACTTTGCGAGCGCCCCTCGGCCAGCAAATCCCCCGCTTCACTCAGCAAAGCCCAGTCGCAGGCTTGGCTGACCGCCACGGCGTTGGTCTGGCCCGCCTGAATGACGTATTCCTCGGCCAAAAGGCGCGTGGCTTGCTGATCATGGTGTTCTTGCAGCGACGCGGTGATCATGCCCTCGGTTGAGGCATCAATACCAAGGGCGGCCAGCAGGGCCTTTAGGGTTTCATGGCTGGTCGGGTGACGCTGGCCATTCAGGTCGTGAAATTCCGCATAAACACCCTGCGCATAGGCCAATTCGTAAAGCGCGGCATCAGGCATCTATGCCGCCTCCGCATCACAAAGCGCAAAGGCGGCAAGCGAGTTTGGCGGCAAGGTCAGTGTGGGCTTGGTGATGGCAATTGCCCGTTGTTCCATCTGTGCGGTATCGATTTCCTGTAGCCAAACCTGATCGCCTGCATCGGGCATTTTCAAAGGTTTCGGTGTTTCGCTGCGGTTTATGGCAATAAATACCGTGTCTGGTTTTTTGCCGTTTTTTGCATGGTGACGCAAAATCACCGCAAGGCTGGATAATTCAGGATCATCCCACGCCAGCGCCCCGCCATCGATTGCCCGCCATTCCACATCCGGTTTTTGATCGGTGCCGCCAAGATCTCCATGCAAAAAATCGATCTGGCGCAGGGCAGGGTGCGCCTTGCGAAACCGCGACAGCGCGGCGGTAAAATCGATCAAGCCCGCGTCAAGGTTGGGCCAGTCGATCCAACTGGTTTCAGTGTCTTGGCAATAATTGTTGTTGTTGCCCGATTGTGAATGCCCGCCTTCGTCGCCACACAGCAACATCGGGGTGCCTTGGGATAAAAACACCGTGGCCAACAGATTTCGCAGGCGCAATTTGCGTTTTGCCTGAATGGCGGGATCATCGCTGATGCCTTCGGTGCCAAAATTTTCGCTTAGATTTTCGCGATGACCGTCGTTGTTGTTTTCGCCATTGGCCCAGTTGTGGCGATCCACATAGCGCGTGGTATCCGCCAGCGTGAACCCGTCGTGGGATGCGGCATAGTTGATCGATGACCACGCCCGACGGCCGCGCCGGTCAAACGTGTCGGCAGAACCCAGCAGCGAGCGCCCAAGATCTTGCGCAGCAAAGCGGTCGCCCCGCCAAAACCGCCGAACACTGTCGCGATAGCGATCATTCCATTCCGCAAATACCGCCGGAAATTCGCCCAACCGATAGCCACCGGGGCCAATATCCCAAGGCTCGGCGATCAATTTAACGCCCGCCAAAACAGGGTCTTGGCGCAGGGCATTCAAAAAACCACCCTGTCGGTCATAGCCGTGATCTTGTCGCGCCAGCGTTGTGGCCAGATCAAACCGGAACCCGTCAACCCCCATGGTTTGCACCCAAAACCGCAAGCTATCAAGGATCATCCGCGTCACAAAAGGATGGCTGGTGTTCAGCGTATTGCCACAGCCCGTGTCGTTCACATAATAGCGTGGATTTTCCTTCAGCAGCCGATAATAGGCCCTGTTATCAAGGCCGCGAAAACTGATGGTGGGGCCAAGTTGGTCGCTTTCGGCGGAGTGATTATAGACCACGTCCAAGATAACCTCGATGTTTGCGGCGTGAAACCGATCCACCATCGCGCGAAAACCCTGCACGCCTTTGGGGCCAAAATAACGTGGCTCTGGCGCGAAAAAACCCACCGTGTTGTAGCCCCAATAATTGACCAGACCGCGTTGCCCCAACGCCGCCTCTGATTGCAGGGCCTGCACGGGCAACAATTCAACCGATGTGATCCCGAGCCGCGTTAGGTGATCCAGCATCGCCGGTGCGGCCATGCCATCATAGGTGCCACGCTGATTTGCCGCAATATCCGGATGCAGCTTGGTGGCGCCTTTAACATGGGCCTCATAAATCAGCGTATCATCCCAGCCGCGTGACAGGGTTTGTGCGGTGGGGGTAAATATGCGCGGATCAGACACCACACATTTTGGTACATGTGCCGCGCTGTCGCGACTGTCAAAAGAAAGATCGGCCTCGGCTGCGCTGGCGTCATAGCCGCGGGTTATTTCGTGGTGAGCAAACTTACCAAAAAACTCATGGGCATAGGGGTCGATCAACAATTTGTTCTGGTTGAACCGGTGGCCTTGCTGTGGATCATAGCTGCCCGCCACGCGATACCCATAAAGCGATCCGGGTTGCAGGCCGGGCACATAGCCATGCCAGACCGAGCCTGTGCGTTCGCGCAGGGCGATGCGTTTTTCAATTTTTCCGTTGGCTGAAAAAAGGCATAAAAATACCGCATCACCGCTTTCAGAAAATACCGCGAAATTTGTGCCATGACCGTCAAAATGCGCGCCCATTCGTGTGGGCGAGCCGGGTTCAACCGTTGCAGAAACCGCCGTCAATTGCGTCATGATACAAGGGATTGATAAAGTGCGGCATAGGCGGCGGCAGAGCTTTCCCACCCCACCGGATGGCGCATGGCGGATTTTTGCATGGTTTGCCAAATTTTGCGATCACCGTAGGCGGCAATAACGCGGTCGATCGTGTGGCAAATTTCTTGTGGCGTTACCGCGTTCATCACAAACCCCGTCGCCACACCTGCCGCAAGGGCGGCGGGATTTGCGTCAATCACCGTGTCCGCCAAACCGCCAGTGCGGGCAACCACGGGCAGGGTGCCATAGTGCAGGCCATAAAGCTGGGTCAAACCGCAAGGCTCAAACCGCGACGGGATCAGAATGGCATCCGCCCCGCCTTGCAGCAAATGCGACAAGGGTTCGTCATAACCGATGTAGGTGCCAACTTGGCCCGGATATACGGTGGCGGCGGCCTGAAAACCTTGTTCAAGATCGGGCGCACCGCTGCCCAGAACCGCCAGTTGCGCGCCACTGGCCACTAAATGCGGCAGTGCGGCAAGCAAGGCATCCAACCCTTTTTGTTCGGTTAGCCGGCTGATGACGCAAAAAAGCGGGGCTTTGTTGGCGGGATCAAGCCCAAAGCGTTTGGCAATTTCGGCGCGGTTTTCGCCCTTGCGTTTAAGGCTACGCACATCGTAAGGGCGCACCAAAGCGGTGTCTTTGTTTGGGTCCCAAGCGGCTGTATCAATGCCATTCAGCAGGCCGGTCAGGTCGCCTGCGCGGGCGGCAAGCACGCCTTGCAGCCCCATGCCAAATTCCGGTGTCAGAATTTCACGGGCATAGGTCGGGCTGACGGTGGTGATGCGATCTGAATAGACCAAGCCACCCTTTAGAAAGCTTAGATCGCCGTGGTATTCCAATCCTTCGGGATGAAACCAGTCGGCATCCAGCCCCAATTGGGCCATGGTTTTTGCCTCAAACCTGCCCTGAAAAGCGATGTTATGGATGGTGGTCACGGTTGCCGGCTGGGCGGCACCGGCCATTTTCAAATAGACCGGTGCAAGGGCGGCTTGCCAGTCATGGGCGTGCAAAACGTCAGGCGCATAATTTTTGATTGCCCCCATGGCAACAAGCGCCGCCGCCTTTGCCAGCGCCCCGAAACGCAAGGCATTGTCAGGCCAGTCAACGCCCGCCGTGTCGCCATAAAGCCCGCCCGCGCGATCATAAAGTTGCGGCGCATCCAGCAGCAATAAATTGATGCCCTTGGCCTTTACCCGAACCAGTCGCCCCGCCCCGCCGGGCAAATCGTCAAATGTTGCGACAACTTTACCTTTGGCCAATAAGGGATATAGCGGCGGATAGGCCGGCAGCATCACCTCGGCGGTGATTTTTTGCGACTTAAGCGCGGCGGGCAACGCGCCCACCACATCGGCCAAGCCGCCGGTTTTTACAAACGGCGCACATTCCGAGGCAACCATCAAAACTTGTAAATCAGCCATCCAGCTTATCAATCATTGCTTGGGTGATCAGGCAGATGCCGCTTTCGGTGCGGCGGAACCGTTTGGCGTCAAGTTCGGGGTTTTCACCAACCACCAGTTCGGGTGGAATTTTCACCCCGCGATCGATCACCACGTTTTTCAGATAGGCATGGCGGCCAACCTCGGCATAGGGCAGGGCGACAACGCCGTCCAGTTGCGAAAACGAGTGGGTTTTGACGCCGGTAAACAACATGCAGCGTTGCAGGGACGACCCTGAAATAATGCAGCCCCCCGATACCATCGATGACACCGCCTGACCACGACGGCCTTCTTCGTTGTGGATGAATTTGGCCGGTGGCGTCAGTTCTGAATAGGTCCAGATCGGCCAGTCGTTGGTGTAAAGATCAAGTTCCGGTTTGAAATCGGTCAGATCAATATTGGCCTGCCAATAGGCGTCGATTGTGCCAACGTCGCGCCAATACGGTTCAACCTCCATGCCCGACATCACGCAGGATCGGCTGAACGGATGCGCGCGCGCGCCACCTTGGGCCACAATCCCGGGGATGATGTCGTTGCCAAAATCATTGCTGGATTTTGGATTGGCGGCATCCGCCTGCAAGACTTCATACAGGTATTCGGCCTCAAAAACATAAATCCCCATGCTGGCCAACGCCTTTTCAGGGTCACCGGGCATTGCGGGCGGGTTGGACGGTTTTTCGACAAATTCAAGGATTTTGTCATCGGTATCCACGCCCATCACGCCAAAACCTTTGGCCTCTTCGCGCGGTACAGCGATGCAGCCGATGGTCACTTTGGCGCCCGATCGCACGTGTTCCTCGATCATGAAGGAATAGTCCTGTTTATAGATGTGATCCCCGGCAAGGATCAGCACATATTTCGGACCATAGCCGCGAATGATGTCGATATTTTGCGTGACCGCATCGGCGGTACCTTTGTACCAGTTGTCATTGTTCAACTGTTGCGAGGCGGGCAGAATATCCAGGGATTCATTGCGTTCGGCGCGAAAAAAGCTCCAGCCGCGTTGCATGTGGCGGATCAGGCTGTGGGCTTTGTATTGCGTCGCCACCCCAATGCGCCGAATGCCGGAATTTACCGCGTTGGACAGGGCAAAATCGATGATCCGCGTCTTGCCGCCAAAATATACCGCAGGCTTGGCGCGAATATCGGTCATTTCCATCAAACGGCTGCCGCGCCCACCGGCCAAAACAAAGGCCATGGATTGCTGTGCCAGACTAAAACGATCTTCTTTCATGGTATGCTCCCGCTAATTTCCTAGTAACACATTCTTTAATTTGACAGTTTGAAAAACACTGTTGCCAAGGGTGGCACCGTTATTTCGATCGAGGCGTCACAACCGTGGGCGGCGATATTTTGCGATGTTGCACCGCCCGCTGTGCCGATGTTGCTGCCGCCATAAATTTCGGCGTCGGTATTCAGTATTTCATCCCAATGACCCGCTGCTGGCACACCAACACGGAAACCCTGACGCGGGATCGGTGTGAAATTGGTGATCACCAAAACCGGATTGCTGCCATCCTTGCCAAATCGCGCCCATGACAGAATTGAATCGTCGGTATTGCCACCGTCGATCCAGCGAAAGCCATCCTGTGAACAGTCGCGCTGATACAGCGCGGGGGTGGTTTTATACAAACCGTTCAGATCGGCGACCAGACGTTGCATGCCCGCGTGCGGCGCGTGGTCAAGCAGATGCCAGTCAAGACTGGATTCATTATCCCATTCATCGACCTGCGCAAGTTCACAGCCCATAAAGACAAGCTTTTTGCCCGGATGCCCCCACATAAAGCCGTAATAGGCGCGCAGGTTGGCAAAACGCTGCCAATCATCGCCGGGCATGCGCGACAACAGCGAGCCTTTGCCATGCACCACCTCATCGTGGCTGAGCGGCAGGATGAAGTTTTCCGAAAACGCATAGTGCATCCCGAAGGTCATTTTATTGTGGTGGTATTTGCGGTTGATCGGATCCTCGCCCATGTAACTGAGGGTGTCGTTCATCCAGCCCATGTTCCATTTGAAGCCAAACCCAAGCCCGCCAGATGATGTCGGCGCGCTGACCCCGGGAAAAGAGGTGGATTCCTCGGCGGCCGTCATGATGCTGTCGTCGGCGGCGTAAACCTCTTCGTTCATGCGTTGCATAAAGGCGATCGCTTCAAGGTTTTCGCGCCCGCCGTCTTTGTTTGGCACCCATTCGCCTTCTTTGCGGGAATAATCGCGGTACAGCATCGAGGCCACGGCATCCACGCGCAGCCCGTCGATGTGATATTCCTCAAACCAGAATTTTGCATTGGCGATCAGAAAATTCAGCACTTCTTTGCGGCCATAATTATAAACCAGCGTGTTCCAGTCAGGATGAAACCCTTCTTTTGGGTCCGCGTGTTCATAAAGTGCAGTGCCGTCAAAGCCGCCAAGCCCATGCTGGTCGGTGGGGAAATGTCCGGGCACCCAATCGATGATCACACCCAAGCCAGCGGCATGGCAGGCATCAACCAGCGCGCGAAATTCATTTGGTGTACCAAAACGCGATGTGGGCGCGAACAAACCAACAGGCTGATAGCCCCAGGAACCGCCAAACGGATATTCGGATACCGGCATCAATTCGATGTGGGTAAAGCCCATGTCACAAACATAGCGAACCAGATCACGCGCATGTTCCAGATAGGAAAGCGAGCGGTTGCCGTCTTCTGGCACCCGTCGCCAGCTTTCCAAATGAACCTCGTAGATCGAAACCGGTTGGTCGATTTTTTGCTTGGCACCGCGGGCCTGTAACCATCCGGCATCTGCCCATTCATAGCCCGTCAGATCACGCAGCACAGAGCCGGTGCGTGGCGGCACTTCGGCCCCAAAACCCACGGGATCGGCCTTTAGCGGCAGCAGGTTGTTTTGTTGGTCGAGGATTTCGTATTTATAGACGGTACCGTCGCCCAGTGCGGGCAGGAATATTTCGTGAATGCCCGTGGCACCCCGGCGGCGCATCACATGGCGGCGGCCATCCCAGCCGTTGAAATCACCGACAACAGACACCCGTTTGGCGTTGGGGGCCCAGACGGCAAAATGCGCACCGTTGATGCCTTCGTGCGTGGCAATATGCGCCCCCAATGCTTTCCACAGATCACCGTGGGTGCCCTCGGCCAATAGGTATTCATCCATATCACCAAGACGCGGACCAAAGCTGTAGGCGTCATATTCTTCCCAAATATCCCCCCCCCGTGTCAGGCGCAACTTATAGGCAAAGCGGTTTTTACGGCGCGGAATTTGCGCGGCAAAAACCCCGTTCGCACCGGGCACAGGTTTTAGGGCGACAAGTTTTTTGCCGGTTTTGACCTCCAGCACCTCAACCGTATCGGCCTCGGGCCGCAGGGCGCGCAAAACCAGTGCGCCACTTTTTTCGGCGTGCAAGCCCAGCACCGAAAAGGGATCGGCAAAATGACCGGCGGCCAGCGCCAATGCGGTATCCTGATCGATGATATTCAGCGGTTTTTTCATGCCGATTTATCCAGTTTTTGCCGCGATGCACCGACGTGCCAAATGTCGCGCGCATAGCCAGCTATGGTTCGGTCGGATGAAAACCACCCCATGCCAGCGGTATTTTGCAAGGCCATGGCGGCCCAATCGCGGGGTGATTTAAACGTGGCGTCGGCTTGGCGCTGGCTGTCATAATAACTGTCAAAATCACAGGTCACCAGAAAATGATCGTGGTCATAAAGCATGCCGACAAGCCCGTGATAGCGGCTTGGATCTTCTGGACAAAAACGACCCTCAAAGATCTGGCCCAAGACACGTTGCAGGCGCGGGCTGGCCTCGATGGCGGCGCGGGCATAGCCGTGTTGATGGCGACGTTCCATCACTTCGCTGGCGGTCAAGCCAAAGAGGAAAAAGTTTTCCGCCCCGACGTGGTCGCGAATTTCCACATTCGCGCCGTCCAGCGTGCCAATGGTCAGCGCGCCGTTTAGAGCAAACTTCATATTGCCGGTGCCGGACGCCTCTTTGCCCGCCGTGGAAATCTGTTCAGACAGGTCAGCGGCGGGGATCAGCCGTTCCGCCATGGTCACATTATAATTGGGTGGAAAGACGATTTTCAAACGATCCTTGGTGGCGGGATCGGCGTTAATCACCTTGGCAACATCGTTGATCAGGCGGATTATGTCCTTGGCCACATAATATCCAGGCGCCGCCTTGCCACCAAAAATTTTCACCCGTGGTGTCCAGTCATGATCTGGATTTGCCACCATTTCCTGCCACAAGGCCACGGTTTCCAGCAAATTCATCAACTGGCGTTTATATTCGTGGATACGTTTGATTTGAACGTCAAACATCGCCCCCGGATCAACCCGCACGCCACATTCTTTGGACAACCAGTTGGACAGGGCCACTTTGTTTTCACGTTTGGACGCTTGGAAGGCATCCAGAAATGCGGTGTCTGTGGATTTGGACTTCAACCGGCTCAGCTGTTCCAGATCAGTGACCCAGCGATCGCCCAGTTCAGAGGTGATCAAATTGCTTAAGGACGGGTTACAGCCATAAAGCCACCGGCGCGGGGTGATGCCGTTGGTCTGATTGATGATCCGTGTGGGGTGAACACGGTGCAGATCGGCAAAGACCGTTTCTTTGACCAATTCACTGTGCAAGGCCGACACACCGTTCACCTTGTGCGCCATAATAAAGGCCAGCTCGCCCATGCGCACCTCGCCATGTTCAACGATGCGCGGGCTGCCGGGATGTTCGGTTTGTTGGCCGTCATCGATGGCCCGAATGATTTCCATATGGCGCGGCAAAATACGCCCGATCAAATGTTCGCTCCAGCGTTCCAGCGCTTCTGGCAACAAGGTGTGGTTGGTATAGGCAAGGCAACGGCGAGCCAGATTGATGGCCTTGCCCATGTTCATTTGATGATCATCAACCAAAATCCGCACCAACTCTGGCCCGGCAATCGCGGGGTGGGTGTCGTTCAACTGGATCGCGACCATATCCGGCAAAGCGTGCAACTGATGCCCATCGCGGAAAAACCGGCGCAGCAAATCTTGCAACGAGGCGGCGGTGAAAAAATATTCTTGCTTCAGGCGCAGTTCCTTGCCCGGCTCGGTGGTATCATCGGGATATAAAACCCGGCTGATCGTACGCGCCAATGCCTCGGACCGGCTGGCGGTCAGAAAATCACCGCTGTTAAAGCTGGCAAGGTCGAAATGTGAAACCGGACGGGCGGACCAAAGCCGCAATGTATTGCACCATTGCCCCTGCCAGCCGATGACCGGTGTATCAAATGCGGTTGCCAAAACCGTCTCATTTGGAAACCACCTAGCGGCACCATCCCGGTGTTCGACATTGTGTTCGACATGGCCGCCAAAATTTATTTGATAGTGCAGTTCCGGGCGTACAAATTCCCAGGCGTGGCGTTGGGACAGCCAGGTTTCGGCCGTTTCCACCTGTTGACCGTTAACAAAATCCTGTTCAAACAACCCGTGTTCATAGCGGATCCCATAGCCTTGCGCCGGAATTTTCAGGGTTGAAAGGCTGTCCATAAAACAGGCGGCCAGCCGCCCAAGCCCGCCATTGCCAAGGGCCGCATCGGGTTCGTCATGGACAATCACATCATAGTCCTGACCAAATGCCGCAAGGGCCGATTTTGCCTTTTCCACCAGCCCGAGATTGGCCGCCACATCCTCGACCAGACGGCCCATCAGAAATTCCATCGACAGGTAATACACCTGTTTTTGGTTTTCCGATCGCGCCTTTTGCAGGCTTTCATGCCATGGCCCGATCATTTCATCACGCAACGCAAGCGACAGCGCCATGCGCCAATCATAAATACTGGCGGATTCGGGTTGTTTACCCAGCGACAAACGAAGGCGATTAAGGATGGTTGATTGCATGTTTTATTTACCGAACTTTCTAAATGGTAGCGCTAACATGCGCTCATTACATCAATAAAACCGAAAAAGGAAGGCTTTCAAAATACTAATAGATATTCACAGATTGCATGGCCATTGAATATTTCACCAAATCACCCGGCCCTGCCACAAGCCGTTCCGCTGCCCGCTTCTCGGCTAAGGCAAGCCTAACGGTTCTGCGGGTCTGGTCCGCAGTCACAGGCCACAGCCAGCGGAAGTAATAGACGCCATGTCTTGAAGGGGAAAGGTAGGCTGACAATTTCATCGGCTTGTGCTCCACTTGGTGTCGCACTTACTGCCCGAATCCTTAAAGCATTGATCTAAAAGCAATTGGCGGAGAGACAGGGATTCGAACCCTGGGAACCCTTGCAGGCTCAACGGTTTTCGAGACCGCCCCGTTCGACCACTCCGGCACCTCTCCGATCGGGGTCTGATAACGGGGGCTTGATGCAAGGGCAAGGGTAAAAGTTGCGTGCCAAGTCCGGCTTTGCTTTGATCCCCGCATGGGGCCGATGACAACAGCGCGGTGCCCATGATCCAGATAGCCAGTGCGCAAGGGGGGCACCAGAACGGAAATTGAATCACCTCTGCGACTGCACGCCCAGCCCCGCTGGAGCAGCGTCAAACATCACCCCCCAAAAACCAACGCAAATCGAAGGAATTTACCTTGAAAACCCCAGCTTTGGCTTAATGAAGTCGGGCCAATGTGCTGCGCCGAAATTCGGTTGGGGTGCGGCCTGTGCGATGCGAAAAAGCGCGGGTGAAATAGGCGGCCGAGCGAAATCCAAGCCCGGCGGCAATGTCTTTGATCGGTAAGGCGGTTTCAGACAGCATGCGCCGTGCCTCATAAAAAATCCGGTCCAACAACAAAGCCGAGGCGGGCCGCCCGCAGGTTTCACGGCACGCCCGGCTTAGGTGGGTGGGGGTGATGCCCAGCCGTGAGGCATAGGCGGCAACGGTTTTACCGGTGTTGAAATCGCGTTCCAGCAATTGACTGTAAGAGGCGGCCAACCGGTAAGCTGCCCCTGATCTCCCGGTGGGTTCAATATTATCAAGCTTGCGCTCGATCCAGACCGCCATCAGTTCGATCACGGATTTGCAGACCTTTTCATAGCCGATGTTTTGCCCCCCGAGTTCTTGGCCGATGCTGTCAAGAAAACCGGCCATTTCGTGCTGATCATCCATCGCAGGTATTCGCAAAATGGCTTGTTCCTCAAAGGTTGACAGGCTGGTGGATTCTGACAAAAACAGACAATGCCCCATGGTGGATCGCCCGACCTCAAACCCGTGCATCGCGTGGCTGGGAATGATCACCAAAGTGTGCGGCGCATAGCCGTGGCGCACCCCGTTGATGGTGACACGGCCCTGACCTTTGGTGAACCACAACAAAACCGGAAACGGATAGCTGCGCATCGCCTCGGTGCGCCAGGCGCCGCCACGGGCCAAGTGTTGAAGCCCCACAAATCGCAATCCCCCCAAAGGGGTGTCTTGTTTGAGATACATTATTTGCCTGCCAGTTTTGTTTTGTTTTTCAGTATATTGGCGCTAGCACTGCGAAAAATCAAAACCCAATTGGCCCACGCGTTATGTTCGCCCGCTCTGTCGTTGCAGAATTGTTACGCCGGATCAAAATGCTGCCAGTTTTTCATCCTTGCGCGAAACCATGTGCGCTGGCGTTTGGCATATTGATGCGTGGCGATCTTGGCGGCATCGATGGCGGCGTCCAATCCCATATTTCCTTGTAAATAAGCGATTAATTCTGGCGCACCGATCGCCTTGGCTGATGGTAATGACGGATCCCAACCGGGTAGATTTGCCCTGACTTCTTCAAGGGCGCCGCTCGAAACCATCATCTCAAAGCGGCGATTTATGCGATCCAGCAACCATGGCTTTTTTGTGTCCAAAACCACTGGAAAACAGGTATTCAGCGGCATGAACGGGGCAGGGGTGGCGTCTTGCCAGTCCGCAAGGCCGCGATTTGTGTGCTTTTGCACCTCCCAGGCGCGTTGAACGCGTTTTGGGTTTTGCGTGTCAAGCCGCGCCCTTGTTTGTGCATCCAGATCCGCCAGCAAGGCTGCGATGCCGCCCGTTGCCAACAAAGCCTCGCTGTGCAATCGCCATTCCGGCGCAATGGCCGGAATTTCGGCCAAACCTTCGAGCAAAGCGCGAAAATACAGCCCGGTGCCGCCGACAATGATCGGCCGCAGATTTTCCACCGCCACAAGCGCCTGTACATCACGCAGCCATTCCCCGACAGAATACCGCGCCCCCCCCGCCACATGCCCATAAAGGTGATGCGGTGCCAGGGCTTCCTCGGCTTGGCTGGGCCGCGCGGTCAGCACGCGCCAGTTTGAAAATACCTGCAAGGCATCGGCATTGACGATCATACCGCCTTGCTCGCGGGCAATTTTCAACGCCAAGGCGGATTTGCCCGAGGCCGTCGGCCCGGCGATTAAAACCGGCTGGTCGGGGGCTATTTGCGACAGGTCAATCATCAAAAATAAAGAACTTCGTGCGAAATCCATGCGCAAGCACAAATAATCCGCCTCTTTGCGGGCCTTGGGCGTTGCGGTTGGCGGTGTTTTCAGACATTGTGCGCGCACTCAAATAACAGCCCCGAAAGGCCCGATATGACAGCTGCATCATCCGCCAACAGCACCACGTCTTACAAGAGGGTCATGTTAAAAATTTCCGGCGAGGCGTTGATGGGCGACCAGGGTTTTGGTCTGCATCCGCCCACCGTCGAACGTATTGCCGCCGAGGTAAAGCGGGTTCACGATCTGGGCATCGAAATTTGCATGGTGATCGGGGGTGGCAATATTTTTCGCGGTCTGCAAGGCAGCGCACAGGGCATGGAGCGTACCACGGCGGATTATATGGGCATGCTGGCCACGGTGATGAACGCACTGGCGATGCAATCATCGCTGGAAGCGCTGAAAATTCACACCCGCGTCATTTCGGCGATCCCGATGGATCAGGTTTGCGAACCCTATATTCGCCGTCGCGCGGTTCGGCATCTGGAAAAGAAACGCGTTTGTATTTTTGCCGCCGGTACCGGTAACCCGTATTTCACCACCGACACCGCCGCCACGCTGCGGGCCAGCGAAATGCGCTGTCAGGCGATCTTTAAGGGCACCAAGGTTGACGGGGTTTATGACAAAGACCCAATGAAATTTGACGACGCCAAACGCTATGAAACGGTTTCCTATGACGATGTTCTGCAAAAAAACCTGAAGGTTATGGATGCATCGGCCATCGCGCTTGCGCGGGATAACAATTTGCCGATCCTTGTGTTTTCATTGGATGAACCGGGCGGGTTTTGTACGATTTTGGAAGGCAAAGGAACCTATACAACGGTCGCCGGTTAGCGCTATACTTGGGCAAAGAGAAAAAGGCGGCCAAATTTACGGCCCAACGAAAAAGAGTAGAAAACCATGGCACAAGACGATTTAGACATTGATGTGGACGATCTGAAACGACGGATGGATGGCGCGATGAATAGCCTGAAATCCGAATTTTTGACCCTGCGCACGGGCCGCGCTGCGGCGACCATGCTGGACCCCATTCAGGTTGACGCTTATGGCCAGCGCACACCGATCAATCAGGTCGGCACAGTCAATGTGCCGGAACCACGGATGTTGACGATCAATGTCTGGGATAAAACCATGGTTTCCAAAGTTGAAAAAGCGATCCGCGAAAGCGGGCTGGGCATCAATCCTGTTGTTGACGGCACAATCATTCGCCTGCCCATTCCCGAGCTGAACGAAGAGCGCCGCCGCGAGCTGACCCGGGTTGCCGCGCAATACGCCGAACACGCCCGTGTTGCGGTGCGCAATGTGCGCCGCGATGGCATGGATCAGATCAAAAAGGCCAAAGGTGCGGGCATGGGCGAGGATGATCAAAAAATCTGGGCCGATGAAATTCAAACCCTGACCGATCAATCGATTGCGGCGGTGGATGAACATCTTGCGGCAAAACAAGTAGAGATTATGCAGGTTTAACCCGGAAAGGGTGCCGATGTCGGACGTGAAATCAGGCCCAAACCATGTGGCCATCATTATGGATGGCAACGGGCGGTGGGCCGTTCAAAAGGGTCGTCCGCGGTTGTTTGGCCATCAGGCCGGTGCGCGCCGCGTGCGCGAAATCGTCGAGGCTTGCCCTGATCTGGGCGTGCGTTATGTGACGATTTTTGCCTTTTCCACCGAAAACTGGAAACGCACACAAACCGAAGTGGCCGGATTGATGGCGCTGTTTCGCCGTTATATCGCGAAAGAAATGCAGGAATTCATGCGTCAGGGCGTGCGGGTTCGTTTTATCGGCGATCGTATCAAGCTGGATCGCAAGCTGCGCGAATTGATGGACGAGGTTGAGGAATTGACCAAGGCCAATACGCTGACCGACCTGACGATTGCGTTGAATTATGGCGGCCGCGACGAAGTTGCCCGCGCCTCGCGACGCATGGCGCATGAGGTGGCGGCCGGCAATATTGACCCCGATACCGTTGATGAAACCACTTTGGCGCGGTTTTTGGACACGTGTTTTTTGCCCGATCCCGATTTGGTCATTCGCACATCGGGCGAGGCGCGGATTTCAAATTTTCTGCTCTGGCAGTCGGCCTATGCGGAATATGAATTCATCGACACGCTTTGGCCGGATTTCACGCCCGAGATTTTCCAGAAACTGATCGAAGAATACGCCGGTCGCAGCCGCCGTTTCGGGGCCGTCGTTGCATGAGCAAAATTCGGGAAAATTCTGGCCGGTGGGCTGATCTGGCACCTCGGGTCATTTCGGGCGCCTTGATGGCTCTGCTTGGCGTGGCGGCCATTCGGCTGGGTGGACTCTGGTTTCATGGATTGATAGCGGTGGTGATCGGCATCATGATTTGGGAACTATCCCAAATTCTGGCGCCAAAATCAGAAAATTTATCGATTGTTTACGGGGTATTGGGGGGCGTTCTTATGCTGATTGCCCCATCGCTTGATCTTAAATTTATCTCGCTTTTGGCCACATTGTTCGCGGTTTTTGGCATGTTGAATTTCACCCGAAATCGCGCCTTGTTTGCCGTGTTTTTACTGGCCTTGTTGACGGCCGGCATTGGCTTGATCGACTTTCGGGCTATCCATGGCGGCACCTGGTTGTTTTGGCTGGTGTTGGTGGTGATCATCACCGATGTGGCGGGGTATTTTGCGGGGCGTATTTTGGGCGGGCCGAAATTCTGGCCGCGCGTAAGCCCGAAAAAAACCTGGTCCGGTACGGTTGCGGGGTGGGTCGGTGCCTTGGGTGTGGGCGCGCTGTTTTTGACCTTCACCCGCGCGGGGACAGATTTGCTGTGGATTTCCGTTTTGTTGGCCTTTGCCAGCCAAATGGGCGACATCGCCGAAAGCGCGTTAAAGCGTCGGGTCGGGGTCAAGGACAGCTCGGCGCTTATTCCGGGCCATGGCGGTATGTTTGATCGGTTTGACGGGGTTTTGGGCGCGGTATTATTCATGCTTTTGGTCGCGATGATTGTCGATGTGCCCGGTGTTTCAATCAGATGAGCCGGCGGATTTCGATTTTCGGGTCAACCGGCTCGATCGGGCAAAACACTGTTGATTTGATCGCCCGCGACGCGGCGGCCTATGACGTCGTTGCCCTGACCGGCGGGCGTAATATCGCGGTTTTGGCGCAACAGGCGCGGGCCTTGGGCGCGCAGATTGCCGTCACCGCCCACGAAGAATGTTACCAGGATCTTCAAGACGCGCTTGCCGGTAGCGGCGTCAAGGTTGCCGCAGGCACCGCAGCAATTGCAAGGGCGGCGATGCGGCCGGTTGATTGGGCGATGTCGGCGATTGTGGGTTATGCCGGGCTGGCGCCGGGGATCGAAGTGCTGAAACAGGGCACAACACTGGCCTTGGCGAACAAGGAAACACTGGTGACGGCGGGGCCTTTGGTGATGGATATCACCGCCAAATACGGTGCCTGTCTGTTGCCTGTCGACAGCGAACATTCGGCGATTTTTCAGGCGCTGGTCGGCGAGGATACGGCCACGGTCGAAAAGATTACGATCACCGCCTCTGGCGGGCCGTTTCGCACATGGAGCGCGGCGGAAATGGCCACTGCCACCTTGGAACAAGCGCTGGCACATCCGACATGGGAAATGGGTCAACGCATCAGCATCGACAGCGCCAGCATGTTTAACAAAGCCATGGAAGTATTGGAAACAAAAGCATTTTTTGATATTTCTTTGGAGCAAATCAATGTTTTGGTCCATCCGCAATCCTTGGTTCATGCACTGGTGTCGTTCAACGACGGGGCCGTCATGGCGCATATGGGTACCTCTGACATGCGCCATGCCATTGGCTATGCGTTAAACTGGCCCACCCGCGCTGATTTACCAGTGGCGCGTCTGGATTTGGCCGAGGTTGGCACCCTGACATTTGAAGCCCCTGACGAGGGGCGTTTTCCGGCCTTGCGGCTGGCCCGCGAGGTGGCCGCGATGGGGGGGCTGATGGGGGCAGCGCTTAACGGTGCCAAAGAGGCGGCATTGGATTTGTTCATCGACCGGAAAATCGGTTTTTGCGACATGGCCATACGGGTCGAGGAGGCGATGACCCAGATTTCGGCGGAATCCAGCCTTACCAACGCCACGGTTACCCTTGAAAACGTCGCGAAAATGGATCATCTGGCCCGCAGGCTGGTGCAGCAAATATAGGAATTCAGGACAAAACATGACCGATTTACTGGCGGGATTTGGGGGATTTTCATGGGCTGTACTGGCCTTTGTCGTGGCCCTGTCGATTATTGTAACCGTTCACGAATACGGCCATTACATCGTTGGGCGGTGGTGCGGCATCAAGGCCGAGGTGTTTTCCCTGGGTTTTGGGCCGGTGCTGTTTTCACGCCACGACAAACATGGCACGCGCTGGCAAGTGGCGGCGCTGCCGTTTGGCGGCTATGTGAAATTTCTCGGCGATGGCAATGCGGCCAGTCAACCGGATGCAGATGCGGCGGCGGCGCTTGATCAGGATGAATTGGCGCATTCGATGTTTGGCGCGGCGCTGTGGCGTCGTGCGTTGACGGTTTTGGCGGGCCCTGGCTTTAACTTTGTATTAACCATTTTGATTTTCGGGGTGATTGCCCTGTCGCGCGGCCTGCCGGTCGAGGCCCCGACAATTGGCGCGATCAAACCCAGCCCCGCGGCCGCCAGCGATTTACGGCCGGGCGATTTGATCCTTGAATTGAACGGTGTTCCGGTTGACAGCTATAAGTCGTTTTTCACTCAAAGCGATACGATTGAACAGTCCAGCGTTGACTATCTTGTTGAACGCAATGGGGAAAAACTGGAAATCACCGGCCCGAACCCAAGCCCCGCGCTGGTGGATCGTGTCTCGTTCGGGTCCGCCGCCGAGGACGCTGGCTTGTTAAAGGGTGACGTTATTCTGGCGGTGAATGATGCGCCGATTGCCACGTTTCAAAACCTGATGGCGGTCGTGCGCGACTTGGATGGTGCGCCGATGCAGTTGACAATATGGCGGGCAGGGGGCGCGAATTTTGACGTTGAATTAACCCCGCGCCGGTCTGATTTGCCTTTGGCGGATGGGGGGTTTGAAACCCGTTGGTTGATCGGGATCAGTGGATCGACCCTGTTTGAACCGGTCCGCGAAGCCCCCGGCCTGTGGGGCGCGATCAGCTATGGGTCAAGCCGGGTCTGGTCGATTATTTCGGGCAGTTTGTCGGCGCTTTCGCATATTGTCAGCGGTGCGATCAGCACCTGTAACCTGCAAGGCCCCATCGGAATCGCGGAAACATCGGGCAATGCCGCGTCCAGCGGCTTTTTGGATTTTGTCATATTGATCGGCGTTCTTTCCACCGCCATCGGGCTGATCAATCTTTTCCCAATTCCGGTGTTGGATGGCGGTCATTTGGTTTTTTATGCCTATGAGGCAATCACCGGCCGCCCCCCCGCCGAGCGTGCGTTACAATGGTTGTTTGCGGCTGGCATGACCTTGGTCTTGGGCATGATGGTGTTTTCGGTGCTGAATGATTTCATCTGCCCCTAAAACCTTGCCGCTAACAGCAGGGTGAAGCCGGATAATTCACAAGTTTTTCGCGCCCTTGTCATATTTGCGCCCTAATTCAGGGGCATCTTGACCCCATCGTTCAAGAAAGGGCTGTAAAATGCGTTACATTCAATCCGGTTATCAAGGCGTTTCTCTGTTGATGGGGCTGAATGCCGATCGTTTTATCATGCTTGGCGCCGTCGGTGGTGCGCTGTTGGTTGGCGCGTTCATGGGTTCACTTTAAGGCGTTCTTGGATTTGCGCGTAAAATCGCGCAATTTCTCCTCCCAAACTAACGCGGCCCCCTGTGGATAACTCCACGAGGGCCGTTCTTGTTTTTGACATCCTCTGCCTTTCCCGTTAGCAACGCTATATCTGGGAAAAACAAGGCGAGAATCGCTGCTATGGGCACAAGTTATCGAGTTGACACAATCAACGGCGCACAGCGTGTGAAGCCGACGATTTCTCTCACTTTTTTTACAATCATTACCCTGTGTTTGATGATTTGGGCCAGCGTCGCCGAGGCGCAGCCCTATCGCTTTACCTCGGTTTTGATCGAAGGCAATCAACGCGTCGAAAATAACACTGTGTTAAGTTATACCGGCATCAAACGCGGCGAAACCGTTTCTGCGGGGCAGTTGAACACCGCCTATCAAAATTTGCTGGCCTCGGGCCTGTTTGAAACCGTCGAAATCCTGCCGCAAGGCAACCGGTTGAAAGTTGTGGTCAAAGAATTTCCGACGATCAACCGCATCAACATCGAAGGCAACAAGCGCCTGAAAGACGAAGACATACAGGCCGTGCTGATTTCCAAATCGCGCCGTGTCTACAGCCCAAGCGCTGCCGAAAAAGATGCCGCCGAAATTGTCGAGGCCTATCGTCAACAGGGCCGTTTGGCCGCCACGGTCACGCCCGTAGTGATCCCGCGCAGTGAAAACCGCGTCGATCTGGTGTTCGAGGTGACCGAAGGCCGCGTTGTGTCCAACGAACGCATCGGTTTTGTCGGCAACCGGTATTATTCGGATCGCCGTCTGCGCCGCGTCCTTGAAACCAAACAGGCCGGTATTTTTCGCACGTTGGTGAAATCCGATACATTTATCGCTGACCGGCTGGAATTTGACAAACAAGTGCTTGCCGATTTTTATCTGTCACGCGGTTTTGTCGATTTTCAGGTTTTGGATGTTACCGCCGAGGCACCGCGCAACCGCAACGCTTATTTCATCACGTTTTCTGTGCAAGAGGGCCAACAATTTCGGATCGGCGAAATCACCACAACCAGCGATTTGGCAGAAATTGACCCTGACGCGTATCAGGCGGTTTCAAAAATGAAACCGGGTCAGGTCTATACGCCCAGTGCGGTCGAAAACACCATCACGCGGATGGAACGTTTGGCCTTGCAGAACAATCTGAATTTCATTCGTGCCACGCCGCGGATTACGCGCAATGATGCGGATCTGACGTTGGATATTGAATTTGTCCTTGAAAAAGGCCCGCGTATCTTTGTGGAACGTATCGACATCGAGGGCAATAATACCACGCTTGACCGGGTCATTCGCAACGAATTTAAAACCGTCGAGGGCGATCCGTTCAACCCCCGTGAAATCCGCAACGCCGCTGAACGCATCCGCGCGATGGGTTTTTTCAGCTCGGCGGACGTTCGTTCACGCGAAGGGTCGGCCCCCGATCAGGTGGTGCTGGATGTAAACGTCGAAGAACAACCAACCGGCTCGCTTGGTTTTGGGGCCAGTTATTCCACAACCTCCGGTGTTGGCGTTAACGCCAATTTTTCGGAAAAGAACTTTCTGGGTCGTGGTCAATTGCTGAGCGCTGCGTTTAGCACCGTCGAAGACGGCCGTACCTTAGCCTTTGTTTTTGCCGAACCCAATTATCTGGGCCGCGACATGACCTTTGCCCTAAACGCCGGATATTCGGAAAACAGCGGCACGAGCTATCAGGTGGATCAGTTTTACCTGTCGCCTTCGATCGAATTCCCGGTCAGCGAACAGGGCCGCTTTATGGTGCGTGCGGGGCTGGAATACGAGGATTTGAACAGTGTTAGTACAACTGCCTCGCTGGACATCCAAAATGATGCGGGCGCCTATTGGAAAAGCTCGGTCGGCTATCGCTATACTTTTGACAGTCGCACGACGGGTTTGAACCCGACAGCCGGTGTTTTGTTAACTTTTGAACAGGATTTTGTCGGCATCGGCGCGCCCAATCAATATATCCGCAGCATCGCCAAAGCCAAAGCCGAGCAAAAAATTCTGCAAGAAGAGGTGACATTGCGCGCGGCGGTCGAGGCCGGTGCGATCAATGTGGTCAGTGGCAGCACAAAAATTACCGATCGGTTTTTTCTGAGCACCACCCAGATGCGCGGCTTTGAGCCCAATACGATCGGGCCAAGGGACACGACTGTGGGCACAAATCAGGATGTTTTGGGCGGTAACTATTATACCGCCGCCAGATTTGAGGCTGAATTTCCAATTGGCTTGCCGGCGGAATACGGCATCACGGCGGGTGCGTTTTTTGACATCGGGTCGGTTTGGGGATTGGATGACAAATCAGCCATTGGTACCGCGAACGACCAATTTCAGATGCGCTCGGCCGCGGGTGTCTCGATTTTTTGGGACACGGCCATTGGGCCGCTGCGGTTTAACTTCTCCCGACCGATTTCCAAGCAATCCACCGATCAGGAACTGAATTTTGAATTCACCATCTCTACGAAATTCTAGATGAGCTGGCTGCGCGTCATAACGGCGTGCCTGTGGGGGGTGGTTTTTGTTTGGGCGTCTGCCGCCCAAGCACAGTTTTCATTCGGGTCGGAAATTCAGCGCGGCATATTCGCCGTCGATCAGGAAAGCGTTTTTCAACGCACCGATTTTGGCAAACGCCTGTCGAGCGAGTTTCAAGACGCAGTGGATGTTCTGAACCGTGAAAACCAGCGTGTCGCAGCGGAATTGAAGGCCGAGGAAGAGGCGCTGACCGAACAACGAAAAACCATGGAAAATGCCGAATTTCGGGTTCTTGCGGCTGCCTTTGATCAAAAAGTGGTCGATATTCGCGACCAGCAACGCCAAAAAGAACGCGAATTGGCGGCGTTGTCAGATCAAAACCGGCAGTTTTTCCAAGAACGAACACAGCCTATCATCCTTCAGGTTTTGAACGAAAAGAACGTAGGCGTTTTGGTGGATACGCGCGCGGTAATCTGGGCCGCCCCCAGTTCTGATCTGACGGATGAAATCATTGCGCGGATCAACCGTGAATTGGGCCA
>Ga0316204_10003330_pt1 | contig 32618 bp, 25 predicted proteins | sample 6monrhotite_MG_2_FD_205661 | JGI IMG/M metagenome (GOLD analysis project Ga0316204, IMG submission 205661) | Microbial mat bacterial communities from mineral coupon in-situ incubated in ocean water Damariscotta River, Maine, United States -... | ecosystem: Environmental > Aquatic > Marine >... | reverse complement strand
CCACGCCACTCTGCGCCTCAAAGGAGCTGAGGGCCCAGGGGGTGAATCGTGACCCGACGACGAAGGAGGAGGGAGACTCACGAGGGGGGAACGGAGTTCTCCCAGGCAAGCAAACCAAGCCGTACCATTTACATCACCGAGAGCCCCCACGATCCTCCTGCTGGTGTCACCGAGACCTCTCACCTTCAACCAACCTGAACCCCGCTCTCACCCGCGCAGAGCCCGCATCCTCCTCCTGCTGGCACAACCGAGACGCCGCGCCTTCCTCCAAAAACCCCCGCTCACATCACCACAGACGACCTCTGAGGAGAGCCAGCGAGCGCCATCCAGTCTGCTGATTCGGGCCTCCACAACCCTCGTCTGAGGGCCCGAGTACCCTCAGACGAGGGTTGTGGTGGCCTGGACGTGGTGAAGTTCGAGGAGACAGGGACGTCATGGCGGCACCAGCAGGAGGATGGACGGGGGCTCTGCGCGGGTGTGAGCGGGGTTCGGGTTGGTGGAAGGCGGGAGGTCTCGGTGACACCAGCAGGTGGATCGTGAGGGCTCTCGGCGCGGTTGAGGTACGGCTTGGTTTGCTTGCCTGGGAGAACTCCGTTCCCCCCTCGTGAGTCTCCCTCCTCCTTCGTCGTCGGGTCACGATTCACCCCCTGGGCCCTCAGCTCCTTTGAGGCGCAGAGTGGCGTGGTGCGGTCCTCGGTCGCGGATTCATGTGAGGCGGTTTCGAGGGTGCGCGGGCGCGACTTACCGGGCATGATTCCGCGCCCTGCGGGGGGATTGCGCTCGCAGGCTCGCTCCACCCACTCTGATGTTTGGAGCTGTCGCGCTGCGCGCTCAGAGCTCACTGCGTTCGCGGTAGGGAGGGGCTGGAGCGGGGCTGGAGCGGGAGCGCGGGGATTCAGGAGTCGAGCGCAGCCACGACTTGACCGGGGAAGAGGAAATTGCGGCGCCTGAAGGCCGGGGAGTACGCTGCGCGACCCACTTAGAAGCAGTAGGGGGCTTCCTCGCAGCTCGTGGGGTACGCCGGATCCGGCGCGACCGTGATGGTCAGGGTGTCAGCGGTCGCGGCTCCGTTGTAGTCGACCAGATCGATCGACAAGGTCAGCGCGCGATCCGGCAGCAACGCATTGGGGTTCTGGCACTCGCCGCCCACGAGGGCTTCGTCCATCGGGCAAGGCAGGTAGCAGCGGACGTTGAAGTAGCTCCGCCGACAATCCTCGCCTTCCACAGTCGCGACGGTCAGCGGCTCGTTGCCGTGGGTGCAGACGGGCGCGCCCGTGGCGTCGTCGTGGCCCGCGATGCTGAACTCGACGACCTCGTGGGTGTTGTAGAGCTCAAAGCCGACAAGAAGCTCCCAGCCGCCTGCTGTCCCCAGCCGCATTGGCAGCGCGTCGCCCTCCTCCAGTAGCTCGAAGCTGTTCTCACCGGTCCCCAGACGCACCACGACCTCGCCGGAGTCGCAGAGCGACTCAGCGGCGGTGTCAGCCGACGGCGAGGTCTCCACGTCGGTGTCCGGGGCTGTCGTGTCCGCGTCTGCCGTGTTCACGTCCGTCGAGTCCACGTCAGACCCCGGGTAGCTGGCGCGCTCTGGGAAGCAGCCAGCCAGCAGCAGGAGCATCACGCTCGTCATCCATCCCCCATTGGAGCCCTGTCAGTCCCCGGTGTCGTCTCCGTCGTGGTTGCTGCAGATGCTGTCCTCCACACACTCGGTGGGGTTGGAGGTCTCCGCGGCGGCCTTGAAGGTCACCGTGTCCGAGCCGGTCTTGCCGTCGTAGTCGGTGACGTTGATCTCCAGCCGGATGTCGCGACCCGGCAGGATCTCGTTGGGGTTGTCGCACTCCCCGTCGGTCAGCGCCTCGTCCATCGGGCAGATGATGTAGCAGTAGATCTGGTAGTAGATCTGCCGACACTCGGCGTCGTCCTCGGCCGCGGGCACGAGGGCGACCTGGAGCGGGCTGTCGCCGTGCTGGCAGACCTTGGCGCCGGTCTCCACGTCGTAGCCCGTCACATCGAAGGTCACGATCTGGTTGGACTGGTAGATCTCGAAGCCCGCGAACATGTGCCAGCCGCCCTGCTCACCGAAGAACAGCGGCACCTCGCCGCCTTCCTGGATGGCCTCGTAGGTGGACTCGCCGGTGCCGAGGTTGACGGTCATGTCGTCGGACTCACAGGGAGGCACCGGGCCGGTGTCCGTGGTGTTGGTGTCGTCCGTGGTGCTGGTGTCATCCGTGACGCTGGTGTCGTCCGTGCTGCTGTCGGTGGTCCCGGCGTCCGTGGTGTCGGTCGCTGCGGTGTCGTCAGATTTGCCATCGCCGGTGCAGCCTGTGAGGCCGAGCGCCAGCAGCGTCGTCAAAAGTGTCATCGTCATCCTCCTGTGTCGCCGGTATCACTGATAGTCTCCTCATGGCAGTCCGTTCGATCATCTGAATCGGGGGCTGCGATCACGAGGAGCTCGTCAGCGGCGCTGCGATCGGTCTCATCTCGAAACTGAAGCTCGAAGCGGAGCTCTCGATCGACCAGCGTCTCAGGCGGGGTGTCGCAGTCGCCATCGACGAGGGCGTCTGCCATGGGGATCAGCGTGTAGCAGTAGATGTTCAGGAAGGTGCCTCGGCACTCGTCCACAGCCTCCAGGCGCTGGTTGACCGGCGCGGTCCCGTGCTGGCAGACCAGCTCGCCCGTCTCCACGTCGTAGCCGGAGACCTCGTACCACATGATCTCTTCGGACTGGTACGCCTGGAGCGCGGTGATGAAGTGCCAGCCGAGCTGCGGGCCGTGGACCATCGTGAGGGTGTCCCCGTCCTCCAGCGGCACGTAGTCCTCCTCGCCGGTGCCCAGCTCGACGGTGATGCCGTCCAGCTCACAGGGGTCGGTGACCACGGGCTGTGTGTCGGCTGTGTCCGCTCCCTTTCCGCAGCCAGACAGGCTCACCAGCGCGGCGAAGAGCGCTGATGTCAGGGGCATTCCACGGCGGCCAGGTAGCGAATGGTGAGCGTCTCCCCCACCGCGACGTCGTTGTCCGAGCCGCGGATGGTGATCGAGTTGGAGCTGGAATCGTAGCTCCAGGTGCTCAGGGGTCGCTCGCCAGCGATGACCTCGAGGCTCGATGTCATCGGCCTGGACTTGAGGGGGAGGGTCAGGGCGACGTCGTTGCTGACGGCGGAGACGTCGGCCAGCTCACCGTAGATGGTGCGCCAGTTGGGGCGGCAGAGGTTGGCGATGACGCCGCCGGTCAGCTCCGCGGCGTCCACGGTCCGGGGCGCCTCGGGGCAGTTCACGCCGTCGCCGCTCAGGGTGGAGAAGACCAGATCGCTCTTCTTCAGGCGGTCCTGGATGCGGTCCACGTAGTAGGAGACCGACTCCTCGGACTCCTCCTGGCGGTCGGTCACCATGATGACGTGGAGCTGGCTCTCGTCCCGGAGGAAGTTGTCGAGGCAGTCCCCGTCGTCCGTGCGCTCGAGCACGCTCAGCGCCAGCTCGAAGAGGTGGGTGCCGCCGTCGTTGTAGTCCTCGAAGGCGCCAGCCAGCGCGTTCACCGCGTCGGCGGTGTTGCTGTAGGCGTCGTACCAGGGCTCGGGGGTGGCGTGGCAGTCCTGCTCGAAGTTGGCGACGGTGAAGCGCCAGTTGACCGCGCCGTCGTCGAGGGCGTCGAACCAGTACGCGGCCTGCGTGGGGGCGGTGTTGAGCTTGGTGTAGACCGACGAGGAGCTGTCGACGATGAAGAGGACGTCGGACACCGCCCGGGGGCTGTAGTCGAACCGCTCCTCGATGGAGGCGCCGGTGTAGGCGTCACCCGAGAGGTCGATCCAGAGCTCGGGGAGGCGCGGATCGTTGGTGGTGAGCTCAAGGGTCGCGTCGTGGTAGCCGGTCTGCTGGGGGGCGAAGCGCAGGGTCAGCTCGGCGTCCTCTCCAGGCTCCAGCGACGCGGGCGGCGCCTCGGAGAGGGTGATGGTCTCGGAGTCGAAGACGCCCACCAGGGGGAAGCGCAGGGGGACATTGCCGTCGTTCTTGAGGGTGACGTGGCCCTCGGACTCGCAGTCCAGCGGGGTGTCGGGGAGCACGAGGTCGGTGGTGTTCAGCGTGAGCTCGGGGGCGAGGCCCATGCCGATGAACTCGATGACGTCGTCGCCGCCGGCGGTGATGTAGCCGAAGCACTCGCCGTGGGTGGGCGGCTCGAAGCTGACCGCGTACTCGCGGCGCTCGCCGGGGGCGAGCCGGAACATGGCGTCGCCGTCGAGCACCGTGAAGCAGTCGCTGTCGAGCTGTACGCTGCTCAGATCCGAGACGACCATCTCGGCGTCGCCGACGTTGGTGACCGTGAACCACTGCTGCACGGGGCCGAGGCCGACCGCGACCTCGCCGAAGTCGAGGGCGTCGGTGGAGAGCATGAGCTTCCCCGTTCCGTCGATCGTTATCGGCGCGTCCCGGTAGATATGCATCGGTCCCATTGGCTCACAGCCAGTGGACCCCCAGAGCACTGCAGTCAGGACGAACGACAACACGGGCTGATATTACCGCGAATTGACGTCGTGTGGACAGATAGTCTACCAATTCACATTCGAGGCGCCCGCCGAAGGGATCAGCGGCGCGCCCCCAGCCCAACCGAGAAGCCCTGCTCGTAGGTGTTTCGCCACTCTGTCTCATCGGAGGGGGTGTCTCCGGCGTAGGTCTGCGGGATGTAGCGGAGGTCGTAGCGGATCGAGAGGTGCTGATCGCCGAGGGGCACTCGGAGCGCGAGGCGCGGCCCGAGGGAGGGAGCGATGAAGCCCTGCCGCGTCAGCGCGCCGCTCAGATCCTCGAAGCTGCGGCCCGCGAAGGCTGCCTCGGCGACGGCGTTCAGGGACAGCGTGTCGGTGGCCCGCCAGCCGACGGTGAGGCCGGGGGTCAGGACGCCGCTCAGCACCAGCCGCTCGTAGTCCTCGCTGTAGACGAGCTGGTCGTCCTCCCACTCGTAGGTCTCGACCATCATGTCGCCCCGCCAGCCGGAGGCCCGCAGGTGGAGATCGGTGGTGATCCAGGCGCCCCGCAGCGGGTCGAGCCAGGTCAGCTCCAGCTGGGGCGAGAAGGTGTGCAGGCTGGAGCCGCTCTGGCGCAGCACGCCGCCGACGCTGAGCTCGATCCCCGACGAGGCGCCGCGGAGCAGATCCTCGGCCATCAGGGTCTCGCCCGCGCTCACGGTCAGGCCCTGCTGCAGCAGCGTGCGTCCGCGGGCGTCCTGGAGCTCGATCGTGTGCCGGCCCGGCTCGATGGGGACGACGTCGGGCAGCACCCCGCGAGGTACGCCGTCCACCAGCACCCTCGCGCCAGCCAGGAGGGCGTCGGTGGCCGCGAGCAGCGCGCGCTCGGCGTCGCTGCGGGCGCGGGGATCGCCGGACAGGAAGATCTCCTCGCGGCCGACGATGCGGTACTCGGCGCGGGGAACCTGCATGCCGCCGGTGTAGGTGACCGTGTGATCCTGGGCCCAGTCGTGGGCCTCCGCGACGTCGACGAGCCCGTCGCCGTTCAGGTCCGAGCGGTCGGGCTCGGTGAGCGCCTCCAGCAGGAAGTGGGTGTAGACCCCGTTCTCCAGGTTGGGATCTTCCAGGGCCGGCTGGTGGTACTGGGCGGCGTAGAGTCGGGCCTCGGACTCCGAGACCTCGCGCAGGGTGCGCGGCGGCGGCGGATCGCCGCGCAGGCCCTCCAGCAGCCGGGCGGTGGCGCCGTCCAGGGAGGACTTCTCGCGGCCGTTGTGGCAGGTGTCCATCACCAGCACCCGCCTCCGGGCGGGAACCTCGGCGACCCGCTCCTCCAGCGCGGCGACCGCGATGCCGGTCTCCCGGGCCTCGGCGAGCGAGCTGTCCGAGGGCAGGAACCACAGCCGGGTGCCCTCCAGCGGATCGAGCGTCAGGGTGCCGTGGCCGGAGAGGTAGAGGAGGAAGGTGTCGTCGCGCTGGAGGTCGGCGGTGGCGATGTCCAGGGCGCGGGCGATGCCCTCGTAGGTGGTCTCCTCGGGAGCGGTGAGCACCCAGACCCGGTCGAAGTTGCCGATGGCTTCGCTGCCGAGAGCGTCGCCCAGATCCGAGGCGTCCTTGGCGGAGAAGCGCAGGGGCGGCAGGTCGGGGTCGGTGTAGTGGTCCACGCCCACCAGCAGGGCCACCCGCCGGGGCTGGTAGACCCCGTCCAGATCGACGTCGGCGGTGCTCAGTCCGCCGGCCGCCGCCGGAGCGCTCAGCTGGAGGATGAGCGAGAGGATCACGGCGCCACCTCGACATCGCGGGCGTCACAGCGGCCGCCGATCGCGGCCTGCGCGGCGGCGCAGAAGGCGTCGGCGTCCAGCGTCGAGCCGCCGAGGGCCTCCGACAGGGCCGCCTCCAGATCGTCGCGGGGCCCCGGGGTGGTGATGAGCGCGAACACCGCGCGTCCGTCGGCCGGCTCGCTGGTCCAGGCGAGCGGCTTGCCGTCGGCGGTCAGGTCGGCCTCGCCGGCCGTGACCGTCCGGCTGTCGAGCACGCTGACGCGGCCGTGGGCGGCGCGGACGAGGTGCAGGGCGCCGTCACCGTTGACGTTGTAGCGGAAGAAGAAGGCGTCGCCGGGGCTGTAGATCGCGTCCGCGCGCAGGCGCTCCGGCGCTCCGTCCGGGCCGCGACGGGCGGCCATCTTGAGCGCCACCTCCGGCGCGAACGAGACGTCGGCGCCGCGCGCGACCATCTGGTCGGGGTCGCCGACCCGCGGCGGGGGCTTCACCGCGAGCAGCACCGCCGCGGCTATCGCGGCCGCCGCGCCCGCGAACCACCAGCGCCGCCGACCCGGCAGCGAGACCACGGTCCCGCCCTGGGAGTGGGCCTCTGTCTTGCGATCGGCGGCGACGGCGGCCAGGGTGCGCTCGGACAGCGCTGACGGCGGCGTCACCTCGATGGCGCTCAGGGCGTCCTCGGGCTCCGGTCCGTCGCCGAGCAGCCAGGCGAGGGTGGGGTCTGCGTTGGGGTCGTGATGAGTCACTGTGGTTCCAACAGAGTGCGAAGCTTCGCCCGCGCTCGTGAGATCCGAGCGCGGGCGTTCGCGGGGGTGATGTCCAGCTGCTCGGCCACCTCGCGGTGATCGAAGCCGAGGACAGCGCCCAACAGGAAGGCCTCACGGAGGGTGTCGGGGAGGGCGTCGATGGCGTCCTCCAGGGTCATTCTGAGTGCGTGTTTAGCGGGGGCGACGCGGGCGGCGGCGCGCTCGGCGTGGGTCTCCGGGCCCAGCTCCACGGTGCGGACCCGGCGGCCGGAGCGGCGGTCGGAGTCGCGCATGGCGTTCAGGGCGATGCCGAACAGCCAGGGGCGGAAGGGCCGCCCGCTGCGCCAGGTCTTGCGCCCACGGTGTACGTTGAGCCAGGTCTCCTGAAAGAGCTCCCCCGCCCGCTCGGGGTCCCGGGTGCGACGAACGAGGAAGCCGTACAGCACGCCGTTGTAGCGTCCAAACAGCTCCGAAAAGCTCGCCTCGTCACCGGACTGAACCCTCTGCATCAGCTCCTCGTCGGAAACCTGACTCATTCAAGGGGCTCAGTTACGACGCGGCGGCGTCAGGTGTGACGCGACGCCCCACCACAGCCGCGCCGATGATGGACAGGAGGCAGAGCCACGAGAAGACGTCGCCGATCTGCATGTAGACGGTGGAAACCCGGCCCACCGGCACCTCGATGACCCGGGCGACTCTGGTGAAGGGCTCGGTCTCGTGCAGGATCTCCCCGTTGGGCAGGATCAGCATGGAGATGCCGGTGTAGGCGATCCGGTACATGGGCACGCCGGTCTCCACCGAGCGCACCGCGGAGAGCATGGCGTGCTGGTGCGGCGCGGCGGTGTCGCCGAACCAGCCGTCGTTGGTGACGTTCACCAGCAGGTCCGTGTCGGCGAGGTTGTTCCGGAAGAAGCGCGAGAGGATGGCCTCGTAGCAGATGGGCGAGGTGAAGGAGAAGGGCTCGCCGCTGGTGGTCGTCCCCTCGAACAGCACCGGCTCGGTGCCGCGCTCGAAGTCACCGGGGCCCTGGACGATGTCCTTCAGGAAGGGGAAGGTGTCGGAGAGGGGGATGTACTCGCCGAAGGGCAGGGGCACCATCTTGTCGTAGCGCTGGGTGAGCTCGCCCGCCTCGTTCATCAGGTACATGGAGTTGCGCTGCTCGATGTAGTCGCGGCCGGTCTCCGGATCCTTGCGCCGCTCGGCGAAGCCGCCGCCGAACAGGATGGGGGTCTCCATGCCCTCGGCGATGCTGGCCATCAGATCGGTCACCCGGAGCTGGCGTGGATCGTAGGGCGTGGCCCCCTCGGGCCAGATCAGCAGGTCCAGCTTCTCCCCTCGCAGATCCTGGGTGACGCGCACCCAGTCCTGCATGGCCTTCCGCGCGGAGGCGGACATGCGCTCCTCCATGGTGATGGCGAGCTGGAGCTGGCTCATGCGCGCGGTGGGCCAGGTGGCCACCTCCTCGGCGACCGCGGCGCTGCGCCAGGTGCCGAAGGCGAAGTTGGCGACGAACAGCCCGGCCGCCGCGGCCACGGGGGCGACGGGGAAGGCGCCGCCCTCGCGCTTTCGGTAGACGATCTCGGCCAGCGCGCAGTTGGTGAGGAAGATGAGGAACGTCACCCCGGTCACCCCGAGCACGCTGGCGAGCTGCCAGGTCGGCTCGAATCGGTACTGCGAGACCCCGTGGTAGTAGGGGAAGAGGGCCAGCTCGCCCATGACGAACTCGGTGGCCACCTGCAGCGCGGGCAGGAGCGCGACCCACCACAGCCCGAAGCGATCCCGCAGCTTGTGCACGCTCCAGAACACGAGGATGTAGGGCAGCGAGAAGCCGAAGCCGAAGAGGAAGGCGACCTGGAAGGCGAGGAAGGGGTGGACGTTCGAGAAGCGGACGATGGACTCGGAGATCCAGAAGAAGCAGCTCGCGACGCCGGTGAAGCCGCAGATCCATCCCAGCACCGCGTTGTCGGCGGGGGTGTCCCGGCGCAGGGCCCAGAGGAGCGGAAGGAAGGCGAACCAGTGCAGGTAGTGCAGGTTCAGCGGCGGCGAGAGCACCGCAAAGAGCGCGCCCGAGACCAGGGCGGCGATGACGCGGGGGAGGGCGATGGGCAGCTGCATCGAGCGGTTATAGCTCAGGCCAGACAGGGCTGGGATCGTCGGTCAGCGCTTCGACCATCTCCACCCGAGGCTTCAGCAGGCCCCACAGCGCCTCGACGTCTGGATCCCCTGGCGCGTAGAGGTCGCGCTGCTCGGTGGGATCCTCCCGGAGGTCGTACAGCTCCAGGTCGCCGCGCCAGTGGTAGATGAGGCGCTTGCCGCCCATGTCGACGGCCTGGTTTGTGTACTCCAGCAGCGAGCCGAAGCTGAGCGCGTAGCGGGGGCCCCGGGCGTAGTCGCTGCCGCCGACGACCACCCCGTCCATCACGCCCGGCGCGTCCAGCCCCAGCGCGGTGAGCACGGTCGGCGCGATGTCCTCGTGGGTGGTGGCCCCGCCCCAGGGCTTCGGGGTCAGCCCCTTGGCCCAGAAGGCCGCGATGGCCGCGTTCTCCTCGGCGTAGACGGCGTTGCCGTGGGCGACGTCCCCGTGATCCCAGAACTGCTCGCCGTGGTCGCTCCAGAGCACCACCAGGGTGTCGTCCAGCGCCCCCCGGGCCTCCAGCTCGTCGAACAGGCGCCGCAGCTCATCGTCGAGGTAGCGCAGCTCGCCGCCGTAGTAGACGTCCGCCGTGGCCTCCAGCAGCGCGTGGGTCTCCTCGCTCATGAGCTCCCAGTTGGTCGCCGCCTCCTGGTAGCCCGGCTGCTCGCTCAGGTCGTAGTCGACCGGCTCCAGCCCCTCCAGGCCGCTCAGGTACGCCTCGGGCGGGGTGAAGGGGAGGTGGGGGTCCATGAAGTGCAGGTGCAGAAACCAGGGGCGCGGCGCGCCGTCGCGGCTCAGGGCGTCCCAGATCTCCAGGCCGCCGTCGACGATGACGGACGCGGGGGCGAGCCCCAGCACCTCGGAGATGCGGTGGCCGCGATCGGCGTGGGTGTAGCGGCCGAGGAAGGCGTTGGCGGTGAGCAGGCCGGTCTCGTAGCCGTGGAGGTAGAGCTGCTCGGCGAGGGTGGTGAACCCCTCCGGGAGGGAGGGCATGGTCTCGTCCTCGCGGCGCTGGGGGGCGAAGCCGGCGGCGACGATGTCGGCGCCGGTGACGGCGCAGGCGGAGGAGGGGTAGGTCCAGGTGGCGCAGCTTCGGTGGTCGTCGAGGGTGACCCCTTCGTCGAGGAGCTGGTCGAGGAAGGGGGTGTCGCTGGGGCCGAGGGAGCCGGACTGGCGGTAGCGGCCGACGCGGTCGCGGCGGAGGGTGTCGATGCTCACCATCAGGACGTTGTGAGGATCCGGGCCGTCGAAGGTGAGGGCGGAGGGGCCCGGCTCGCGGGAGGCGGGCTCGAAGGCGCAGGCGATGGTGAGGAGGAGGAGCACGCAGGCAGGGTACTCGCCTATGCGACGACTGGCACCGTCAGTCGGTGCACCACCACCGGCTCCTTCACTCCCTTCACCGACAGCGCCCCCAGATCCTCCATCACCACCGACGCGACATCCCGGATCGTCGATGTCACCAGGATCTCACCGGCCCCGGCCTTGCTGCACAGCCGACTCGCGAGGTTCACCGCGTCCCCGATCGCCGTGTACTCCAGGCGCTGCGGCGAGCCGATGTTCCCCACCACCACACACCCCGTCGCCAGACCGATCCCCGTCGCCACCGCCGGCAGCCCCCGCGCCACCCGACCCGCGTTCCAGGCCCCGAGCCGATCCATCATCGCCCGCGCCGCCTCCAGCGCCTTCTCCCGATGGTCCGCCTGGGGCACCGGCGCGCCGAACCAGCAGAGCATGGCGTCCCCCATGAACTTGTCGATCACCCCCTCACACTGCACCGCCGCGTCCACCACGATGGCGAAGTACTCGTTGAGCAGCGCCACGACCTCCTGGGCACCCAGCTCCTCGGTGAGCGCCGTGTAGCCTCGGATGTCGCTCAGCAGCACCGTGACCTCACGCAGCTCCCCCTCCAGCGACAGCTCCCCGCTCTCCAGCAGCTGCCGCACCACCTGCGCGGCCATGTACTTGCCGAACATGTCCCGGAGCTGCTCCCGCTCGGCGAGCCCCCGGGTCATGCGGTTGATGGACCGGGCCAGCGCGCCCACCTCGTCCTCCCGGGTCTCCGGGAGTCGGATGGTGTAGTCGCCCTCCTCGATGCGCAGCGTGGCCTCCGCGACCTCCTGGATGGGCCGCGCGACCCCGTTGGCCAGCCAGCCGGCCGCGCCCAGGGCAAGCAGCACCCCCATCAACCCGGCGAGCCCCGCCTCGAGCACATGATCCTTGAGGGTGGCCATGATGGACTGGACGTCCTGATCCACCTGGAGCACGGCCACCACCTCGCCGTCGGCGTCGACGATGGGGGCCCAGGCGGACACCCACTGACCGTGCGCGTCGGAGTAGGGCCCCTCCATCCCCGGTGTGCCCGTGGCGAAGACCTTCGCGGCCTCGGGGCGCAGCTCGTTGGTGTCGCCCACGAAGGGCATCTCATTGGACATCACCACGAAGCGCGTGAGGTCGCCGTCGCGGCGCAGGGTGTAGATGGGCGAGGTGAGCCTGGCGCCCTCCCGGATGAGGCGCAGCTGGTCGCGCACCCGCTCGAAGGCCTCGGTGTCCGCGGCGCCGGAGGCCGCGACCTCCTCGTGGGCCTCGACGTCGATCTGCATGGCGCCCAGCGCGGCCGTGGTCGTCAGGCGGCCGCGGACCTGCTCCAGCAGATCGTCGCGCATCATGCGGTGATCCTGGACGCCGATGGCGAGCGCCGCCACCACCACGGCGACGGAGCTGGCGAGGCCGATGCGGACGCTCAGGCGGCCGACCAGCAGCCGCCGCAGCGCGCGAACTGGACCCGCGCGCGCCTGCGTCAGCGCGGGCAGCGCGGCGGCGAGGCTCCCGGCGAGCAGCGCGGCCAGCAGGGCGATCAGCCGCCGCTGGTGTCTGGCGGCGGCGATGTCCTGGGCGGGCCTGTCCACGCTGACCAGCGCCACGACCTGTCCGCTCTCGGTCTTCACAGGGGCGTAGCCGGAGAGCCAGGCGCCGTGGTCGTCCTGGTAGAGGCCGGTCGCGGCGCGCTCGCCGCGCTCGAAGACCGGGCGCATCTCATCGCGCAGGGCGTAGGCGTGGCCGATGTACGGCGTCGGGTTGGTCATCACCACGAAGGTGGTGATGGGCGCCCCGCTGTCGCTGACCCCGGGGCGCAGCGTGTACAGGGGCGACTGGATGCCGTGCCGCTCGGCGACCTCCAGCAGCTTCCGGCGCTGGCGCTGAAAGGCCGGGGTGATCGCGTCCCGGGGGCCCTGAATGCGCTCGTGGGTGGCCGCGTCGAGCTCGGCGGCGGCCTCCGCCGCGACGGCCTCCAGTCGCCCGGACTCGGCGATGATCTGCCAGCGGGTCGAGAGCTGGGTGTAGATCAGCGCCGGGATCAAGATGGCGCAGAACCCAATCAGTCCCCACGTCCACGAGCGCTTCTTTGGATCCATGCAGAGCGCCTAACCCTATTGGGGGCTTGAGGGAGCGCTTACAAAAATGGCCTGCCCCGGTAAAAATACCGGAGCAGGCCACCTTAACAGCGAGGGTACGCTGCAGGGCTGCGGGGCAGCCCTACATCATGCCGCCCATGCCGCCCATGCCGCCCATGCCGCCCATGCCGCCCATGCCGCCCATGCCGCCGCCGCCGCCGCCGCCGCCCATGTCGCCGCCGCCGCCCTTCGCGGGCTTGTCGGCGATCACGGCCTCGGTGGTGAGGAGCATGCCGGACACGCTGGCCGCGTTCTGCAGCGCGGTGCGGACAACCTTGACGGGGTCGATGACGCCCATCTCCAGCATGTCGCCGTAGGTGTCCGTCTGAGCGTTGTAGCCGAAGTTGCCCTCGGCATCCTTCACCTTGGAGATGACCAGGGAGCCATCAACGCCGGCGTTGGCCGCGATGGCGCGGATGGGAGACTGGATGGCCGTACGGATGATGTCGACGCCGAACTTCTCGTCGCCGTCCACGTCCAGGCTGTCCAGCGCGGCGATGCTGCGGACGAGGGCGACGCCGCCGCCGGGGACGATGCCCTCTTCGACGGCCGCGCGGGTCGCGTTCAGAGCGTCCTCAACGCGCGCCTTCTTCTCCTTCATCTCCACCTCGGTGGCGGCACCGACCTCGATGACGCCGACGCCGCCGAGCAGCTTGGCGAGACGCTCCTGGAGCTTCTCAGCGTCGTAGTCGCTGGTGGTGTTCTTGATGCGGGCGCGGATCTGCTTGACCCGACCCTTGACGGCCTCGCGGGAGCCGGCGCCGTCCACCATGATGGTGTTGTCCTTGTCGACGACGATGCGCTTGGCCTGGCCCAGGTCGCTCAGCTCGAGGGTGTCGAGCTTGAGGCCGAGGTCATCCATGATGGCGCGGCCGCCGGTCAGGATGGCGATGTCCTCGAGCATGGCCTTGCGGCGGTCGCCGAAGCCCGGGGCCTTGACGGCGCAGACGTTCAGCATGCCGCGCAGCTTGTTGACCACCAGGGTCGCCAGGGCCTCACCGTCCACATCCTCGGCGAGGATGAGCAGGGGCTTGTTGGTGCCGTGGACCTTCTCCAGCACGGGGAGGAGATCCTTCATGTTGGAGATCTTCTTCTCGTGGATGAGGATGTAGCAGTCCTCGAGCTCCGCCTCCATGCGCTCGTTGTCGGTCACGAAGTACGGCGACAGGTAGCCGCGGTCGAACTGCATGCCCTCGACGACCTGGTAGGTGGTCTTCAGGCCCTTGGCCTCTTCGACGGTGATGACGCCGTCCTTGCCGACCTTGCCCATGACCTCGGCCAGGATGTTGCCGATCTCCTCGTCGCCGTTGGCGGAGATGGAGCCGACCTGGGCGATGGCGTTGCTGTCGGTCGCGGGGACCGCGATCTCGCCGAGGTGGGCGATGACGGCGCGCACGGCCTTGTCGATGCCGCGCTTGAGGTCCATCGGGTTCACGCCCGCGGCGACCAGCTTGGAGCCGGCGCTGTAGACGGCCTGAGCGAGGACGGTGGCGGTGGTGGTGCCGTCGCCAGCGACGTCAGAGGTCTTGGAGGCGACCTCCTTCACCATCTGAGCGCCCATGTTCTCGAACCTGTTCTTGAGCTCGATCTCCTTGGCGACGGTGACGCCGTCCTTGGTGGAGACGGGGGCTCCGAAGCTCTTGTCAATCACCACGTTGCGGCCCTTGGGACCGAGGGTGACCTTGACGGTGTTGGCGAGGGTGTCGACGCCGGCGAGGATCTGCTTGCGAGCGTCCTCTCGGAACTGGATGTCCTTGGCCATGTCGTTAGCTCTCCTGAGCAAAAATGGGGGGGTAGTGTGGGGGCGGATCAGCCGGAACTACTCGACGACCGCGAGAATGTCGGACTCGCGGAGGATGATGTGCTCCCCGCCATCGAGCTTGATCTCATCGCCGGTGTACTTGCCGAAGAGGACGCGGTCACCCGACTTGACGACGGGCTCACGGAGGCTGCCATCGTCCAGGCGCTTGCCGGGGCCCACTGAGACGACGTCGCCCTCCTGGGGCTTGTCCTTGGCAGAGTCGGGGATGTACAGACCACCAGCGCTCTTGGTCTCGGCGGAGACGCGCTTGATGAGGACGCGGTCGTGCAGGGGACGGAAAGCCATGAGTCTCTACTCCGTTGGATTCGATTGGTGTTGGGCGTTCCTCAAGATTGATAATGAGAGGAGACGCAGCTTCATCGAAGGACGTCGCAGGTAGGCACCCCTTGGGCGGACGTCAAGGGTGAATTTTACGTTCCGGAGAAATGGCCCGCGCTCTCGGCGGGGCGGGCTCGACAGCCAGAGTGAGCGTGACAGCGATGTCGTAGATTCCGGCTCTGGTTGCGCGCGGATATATCTAAGACACTGAAATTCGGAGTGGCACGCTTCCTGCTTCATCGGTGGGTGCCTGACGGAAACTCTGAACCTTCAAACCCTTGGAACCCTGCCTCGACCCAAAACTTCCTGACGGCCAGGCCGGCGCTCGGATTCATCCGTGCGCCGGCCTGTTCCTTCTCTGGGGGCGGATGGGCGGATGGGCGGATGGGCGGATGGATCGTGTGGGCTGGACGTCTCCCGGCCCCGATCCCGCGCTGAGCAAGGCCACGAATCCAGATCCGCACTTGCCGGTTTCGCGAGCGGTACTACATATCGGGGGCCGTCGCCGGTCCCGGCCCCTGGAGGGTCACCCGGACCGGCCGCAGAAGCGCCGTGTCAGCGGCTCACACTTCCCGTCCACACCATCCAGGGCGGCTCCCACGAGCGAGCCCGAGGCTAGGAGACACAAATGGGCAAGATCATCGGTATCGACCTGGGGACCACCAACTCCGTCGTCGCCATCATGGAAGGGGACACCCCCACGGTCATCGTGAACGACGAGGGTGCGCGCACCACCCCGTCGGTCGTCGGCTTCAACAAGGACGGCGAGCGGCTCGTCGGCGCCCCGGCCCGTCGCCAGGCGCTCACCAACCCGCTCAACACCGTCTACTCCATCAAGCGCTTCATGGGCATGCGCTTCGACGAGTCGCAGCGGGAGGTCTCCCGCGTCCCCTACACGGTCGTCCGCGGCGACAGCGGCGACATCCGGGTCAAGGTCTCGGAGAAGCAGTACTCCGCCCCCGAGATCTCCGCGATGGTGCTGCAGAAGCTGAAGCGCCAGGCCGAGAAGTACCTCGGCACCGAGATCACCGAGGCCGTCATCACGGTCCCGGCCTACTTCAACGACTCCCAGCGTCAGGCCACCAAGGACGCCGGCACGATCGCCGGCCTCACCGTGCGCCGCATCATCAACGAGCCCACCGCCGCGGCGCTCGCCTACGGAATGGACAAGAAGGAAGACCAGATCATCGCGGTCTACGACTTCGGCGGCGGTACCTTCGACATCTCCATCCTGGAGGTCGGTGACAACGTCATCGAGGTCAAGTCCACCAACGGCGACACCCACCTCGGCGGCGACGACGTCGACCAGGTCATCATCGAGTGGCTCGTCAAGGAGTGCAAGTCCGAGCACGGCATCGACGTCGGCGGCGACAAGATGGTCCTCCAGCGCCTGAAGGAGGCCGCCGAGAAGGCCAAGATCGAGCTCAGCAGCAGCCCCAGCACCTCCGTGAACCTCCCCTGGCTCACCGCGGACCAGACCGGCCCGAAGCACCTCGAGCGCAGCCTCACCCGGGCCCAGTTCGAGCGCATGATCGAGCCCCTCATCGAGCGCACCCTGAAGCCCTGCCGTCAGGCGCTGAAGGACGCCGGGGTCGCCACCTCCGAGATCGACGAGATCGTCATGGTCGGCGGCTCCACCCGCATCCCGCTGGTCGAGTCCAAGGTCAAGGCCCTCTTCGGCAAGGATCCCAACCGCTCCGTGAACCCGGACGAGGTCGTGTCCCTCGGCGCCGCGATTCAGGGCGGCGTGCTCGCCGGTGACGTCACCGACCTGCTCCTCCTCGACGTGACCCCGCTGTCCCTCGGCATCGAGACCCTCGGCGGCGTGCTCACCGTGCTCATCCCCCGCAACACGACGATCCCGTCCTCGAAGTCCGAGATCTTCTCGACCGCCGCGGACAACCAGACCGCCGTTGACGTGCACGTCTACCAGGGCGAGCGCCCCATGGCGAAGGACAACCGCCGGCTGGCCAACTTCCGGCTGGAGGGCCTGCTGCCCGCTCCCCGCGGCGTGCCGCAGGTCGAGGTCACCTTCGACATCGACGCCAACGGCATCCTGCACGTCGTCGCCAAGGACAAGGGCACCGGAAAGGAGCACAAGGTCACCATCCAGAACTCCTCGGGGCTCTCCTCGGACGAGATCGATGGCCTGGTCAAGGAGGCCGAGTCCAACGCCGCCGAGGACGGCCGCCGCAAGGAGGTCATCGAGGCGCGCAACACGCTGGACAACATGGTCTACCAGACCGAGAAGCTCATGAACGAGCACGGCGACAAGCTCCCCGTGGAGAGCAAGTCCTCCCTCGAGGAGGCCATCACCGAGGCGAAGAAGGCCGTCGACAGCGACGACCTCGACGTCCTGAAGAAGGCCAACGAGGATCTCACCGCCGCCAGCCACAAGCTCGCAGAGGTGATGTACGGTCAGACCGGCGGCGACGCTGGCGGGGCCGGCCCCACCCCCGATGCGGGCGGGGATGAGGAGAGCGCCTCGGATGGCTCGGATGACGTCATCGACGCCGAGTTTGAAGAGGCCTGATAGCCACAGGGTAGAGAGATTGGCCGCCGGTGGATTCCACCGGCGGCCATTTGTCGGTTACGGAGCCGCGCGGAGGTTCAATGTCCGGGAAGCGTGACTATTACGAGGTGCTCAGCGTCGAGAAGGGCGCTGACGCGTCGGCCTTGAAGAAGGCCTTCCGCAAGCTCGCGATGAAGTACCACCCCGATCGCAACCCCGATGACGCCGAGGCCGAGGCGAAGTTCAAGGAGGTCGCCGAGGCCTACGAAGTTCTCTCCGACGAGCAGAAGCGTCAGGTCTACGATCGCTTCGGCCACCAGGGCCTGAGCGGGATGGGCGGGATGGGCGGCGGCGGCGCTCAGAACGTCGACGACATCCTCTCGCAGTTCGGAGACATCTTCGGGGATCTCTTCGGCTTCGGCGGCGGCGGTCGCCGGCGCGGCGGCGGCGGCGGCGGTCGACGCGGCCCCCGGCGCGGGCCGGATCTGGAGTTTGGCCTGCGGCTGGACTTCATGGAGGCCATCGTCGGCGGACAGAAGGACATCACCGTCCCCAAGCACACCCTCTGCGAGCCCTGCTCCGGATCGGGCGCGGCGCCCGGCAGCGAGCCGGTCACCTGCAAGACCTGCGGCGGCGTCGGCGAGGTCTTCCAGCAGCAGATGTTCCTGCGCATCCGCACCACCTGCCCCCACTGTCGGGGCCGGGGGAAGAGCATCGAGAATCCCTGCGGGGACTGCTCCGGCCGCGGCCGGGTGCGGGTCGAGGAGAAGCTCACCGTCACCATCCCCCCCGGGGTGGACTCCGGCATGCAGCTCCGGCTGACCGAGAAGGGCGAGCCCGGCGACCCTGGCGGCCGCAGCGGCGACCTCTACGTCACCCTCCAGGTCAAGGAGCACGAGTTCTTCAAGCGCGACGGGCTGGACATCTACTGCTCCGTGCCCGTCGGGTACTCCCGGATGTGTCTGGGCTCCGATCTGACCGTCCCGACCGTGATGGGCGAGGCCAAGATGAAGATCCCCAAGGGCACCCCCTCGGGCAAGGTCTTCACCCTCCGCAACGAGGGCGTCGTCAGCGTCAACGGCCGGGGGCGCGGCGACCATCACGTCCAGGTCGTGGTTGAGGTGCCCAAGTCCCTCTCCGAAGAGGAGGAGGAGCTGATCCGCAAGCTCGCCGATCTCCAGCAGGAGAACGTGGACAGCGGCAAGGGCGGCTTCTTCAAGGACTTGTTCGGCAGGTCCAAGAGTTGATGCGGAACCAGGTGCAGAACCAGGATTGTTGTTGATGGACAGGGACACGCTGAAGTCGAAGGCCCACGAGGTCTCACAGCTCGTCGGGCTCATCCGCGCGGAGACCGCCAAGGTCATCGTCGGGCAGCGCTACATGATCGATCGGCTGCTCATCGGGCTGCTCGCCCGGGGGCACCTGCTGCTCGAGGGTGTGCCGGGGCTCGCCAAGACCACGGCCGTCAAGACCGTGGCGCGGGCGCTGCACATGGAGTTCGCCCGCATCCAGTTCACCCCGGACCTGCTGCCGTCGGACGTCGCGGGCACCCAGATCTACAACCTGCAGACCTCGACCTTCACCACGCACCAGGGGCCGCTCTTCGCCAACCTCGTGCTGGCGGACGAGATCAACCGCGCCCCGCCCAAGACCCAGGCGGCCATGCTCGAGGCCATGCAGGAGCGTCAGATCACCATCGGCGACCTGACCTACAAGCTCCCCGAGCCCTTCCTGGTGCTGGCGACCCAGAACCCCATCGAGCAGGAGGGCACCTACCCCCTGCCCGAGGCGCAGACCGACCGCTTCATGCTCAAGCTCAAGGTGGGCTACCCCACCAAGGACGAGGAGCGCGAGATCATGCGCCGGGCTTTCCTGCCCGCGCCGCCGCTGGTCGAGGAGGTCTGCACCGCCCGCGAGCTGATCGGCGCTCAGGATCTGGTGCGCGATATCCGCGCCGAGCAGGCCATCTTTGACTACATCGTCGACCTCGTACACGCGACCCGAAGCCCCAACCAGGCCGGTCTGGGGCTGGGCCGCTTCATCGAGTTCGGCGCCTCGCCGCGCGCCTCCATCTCCATGCTGGCCGCCGCCCGGGCGCACGCTCTGCTGGACGGTCGCGTCTACGTCACCCCCGACGACGTCAAGGCCATCGGCCCCGACGTGCTGCGTCACCGGGTGCTGTTGAGCTACGAGGCGGAGGCCGAGGACATGGACATGGACGCCATCCTGGGACAACTCTTCCAGCGCGTGGATATTCCCTGACGGGGGCGGGAGCGCTGTGCTCACATCGGAGGAACTCAAGCAGATACGCCGACTGACCCTTCAGACGGGTCGACGGGTGGACTCCCTCTTCGCCGGAGGGTACCGATCGGCCTTCAAGGGCCGGGGCATGGAGTTCGAGGAGGTGCGCCCCTACGTCCACGGCGACGACGTGCGGCACATCGACTGGAACGTCACCGCGCGCACGCTGGTCACCCACGTGAAGGAGTACCGGGAGGAGCGTGAGCTGACCCTCGTGCTCGCCGTGGATGTGTCCGGCTCCATGGACTTCGGCAGCGGCGGCGTCGACGGCGAGACCGACAAGCGCCGGCAGCTCGCCCGCATCGGCGGGGCGCTCGCCTACGCCGCCACCCGCAACAACGACCGGGTGGGGCTGATGGTCTTCAGCGACCACGTCGAGCGCTACCTGCCGCCGCGCAAGAGCCGGGGGCACGCCTGGCGCGTCATCCGCGAGGTCTACGGTCACCAGGCCGCGGGCCAGAAGACCGACCTCGTCGACGCCTGCGAGACCCTGGGCCGGGTGCTGAAGCGGCGCGCGGTCATCTGCTTCATCTCCGACTTCATCGCGGGCCGGACCTGGGCCCGCCCGCTGGGCGCGCTGGCCGCCAAGCATCAGGTCCACGCCTTCGTGGTCCACGATCCCCAGGAGGCCCGGGCGACCCCGCCGCGGATGCCGAAGGGCTGGCTCGTCGGCGTCCGGGATGCCGAGAGCGGTGAGCGCGGCTGGTTCGACACCTCCCGCCTCCGGGCCCGCCGGGATCTGGACGAGCTGCTCCAGACGCTGGCCCGCTCCCGGGTCGCCGCCAGCGCCATCAGCACCCAGGAGGATCCCTTCCGCGCGCTGCAGCAGCACTTCGGCCGCGTGGGAGCCCGCCGATGAGCGGCCTCGTTCTGGCGCTCACGCTCGCGGGCTGCGGCCCGGCGGAGATGATGGACCCCATGTCCTCGCCGCAGGTCGAGGCGCGGGTGTCGCTGGAGTCCAAGGTCGTCGCCCCGGACACCCCGGCGTCGCTCACAACGACCCTCATCACCAGCGAGGGCTGGATCGGTGAGCTCCCCGCGCCGACGGTCGAGGGCCTCACCTTCGAGCTGTCGGATGAGGTCAACCGCCGCGACAGCGAGCGCAGCGTCACCACCCGCTACTACACCGTCAGCGGCGAGCCCGGCAGCTACGTCATCCCCTCGACGACCGTGGTCTTCTCCGGGCCGGGCGACCTGAGCCGGGAGCTGACGACCGCGACCCTCTTCCTGGATCTGGGGGTGGAGGGGCCCAGCAGCGAGCTGGTCGACCTCGTGCTGGCGCCGATCCCCGAGCCCTCTCGCTGGCCCTATGCGCTGGGCGCGCTGGGCGGAGGGGCCCTGGTGGGGCTCGCGATCGTGCTGCTGCTCCGCCGCCGGGGGAGCCGCGCCGGCCAGGTCATCCTGCCGCCCCACGAGCGCCTGATGCGGGACTGGACCGCCGTGCGCGACGACCCCGAGCTGGACGATGAGGTCCGCGCCACCGCGCTCTCCGCGCTGTTCCGGGTGTACCTGGAGGCCAGCACCGGGGTCGAGGCGACCTCGCTGACGACCGGCGAGCTGACCCAGGCCTTCAAGGATCGCGGCGGGTTCGTTGAGATCGAGGACGACTGTCAGCTCATCCTGATGGCCACTGACCGGGTCAAGTACGCCGGCGAGGGCGGCGGTGAGGAGGTCTTCGGCGAGCTGGATCAGGCGCTGGCCCGGGTGGTCCAGCGCGAGCTGGAGCGGGCCGCCGTCGAGCTGGCGCGGGAGGCGGCGGCGTGACCTTCGAGTTTCAGCATCCCCTCTGGTTGATGGCGCTGGCGCTGCTGCCGCTGGTGGCGATCGCGCCGCACCTGCGCGGCGGCCGCGCCACCGTGCGCTGGTCCAGCACCCGCGCGCTGGCTGGCCGGCGCTCCTGGCGCTCGGCGCTGGCCTGGCTGCCGTCGCTGCTCAAGCTCGCCGGGCTGGCGGCGCTGATCATCGCCCTGGCGCGCCCCCAGCTCACCCGCCAGGAGACGGTGGTCGAGTCCGAGGGCATCGACATCATGCTGGCGCTCGACGTCTCGGGCTCCATGGACTCCCCGGACTTCGTGCTGCGCGGCCGGGAGGCGACCCGCCTGGACGTCTCCAAGGTCGTCATCGGCCAGTTCATCGAGGGCCGCCCACACGACCGCGTCGGGCTGGTGGTCTTCGGCGAGGAGGCCTTCACCCAGGTGCCCCTCACCCTCGACCACGACGCCCTGCACAACTTCCTGAGCGCCGTGGAGATCGGCATGGCCGGCAGCCGCGCCACCGCCATCGGCCAGGGCGTCGCGGTCGCCAGCAAGCGCCTCGCGGGGCTGGAGGCCCCCTCCCGGGTGGTCATCCTGCTCACCGACGGCCGCTCCAACGCCGGCACCCTGACCCCCGAGCAGGCCGCCGAGGCGGCCCGGGCGCTGAACATCAAGGTCTACACCATCGGCGTGGGCTCCGACGGCAGCGGCAGCGCCGGGCTGTTCGGTATGTTCCGCACCCGCTCCGAGGAGGTCGACGAGGACACGCTGAAGGCTGTCGCCGAGGCGACGGAGGCCCGGTACTTCCGCGCGACCGACACCCGCTCCCTCCAGGCCATCTACGAGACCATCGACGAGCTGGAGACCACCACCGCCGAGGTCAAGCAGTACGTGCACAGGGAGGAGCTGTTCCGGCGCTTCCTGATCCCCGGCATCGGCCTGCTGATCCTGCAGCTGCTCCTGGAGCACACGCTCTTCCGGAGGCTCCCATGAGCGGAGGTGGCGCTTGACCCTCGGCGCGTCTGAGTATCTGCACCTGCTGTGGCTGGTGCCGCTGGTGGCGGTGGGGCTGCTGCTCGCCAGCCGCGCGCGGACGAAGGCCCTGGAGAGGCTGTTCTCGCCGGGCGTGCGGGCGCGCATGGTGCCCCCGGGGCTGGAGCGCCGCCGGGCGTGGCAGGCGACGCTCACCTGCCTGGGGTTGGCGCTGGTGCTGCTGGCGACGGCGCAGCCCCGCTGGGGCTTCACCTGGCGGGACAGTCAGTCCGAGGGGGTCGAGATCGTCATCGCCCTCGACGTCTCCCGGTCCATGGACGCCAACGACGTCGACCCCTCCCGCCTGGAGCGCGCCAAGCGCGAGGTGCTGGACCTGCTCGAGATCGCCGGCGGGGATCGGGTGGGGTTGGTGATCTTCGCGGGCGGGGCCTACCCGCGCATCCCCCTGACGCTGGACCACGACCTCATCCGGCAGGTCGTGCGCGACATGGACTCCATGGTCCTGAAGGCGCAGGGCAGCTCGCTGATGGGCGCCCTCGTCGAGTCCGTCAAGCTCTTCGACCCGGAGCACGAGGCCGACCGGGCGGTGATCCTGATCTCCGACGGCGAGTCCTGGGATGACTCCCTGGACAGCGCGCTCACCCGCATCGAGGGCGCCGACGTTCGGGTCTACGCGCTGGGCGTGGGCACCACCGACGGCTCGCCCATCCCCGATTCGGGCGGCGGCTTCAAGACCGATCAGTCCGGCCAGGTCGTGCTGACGCGCCTGGAGGAGGGCGCGCTCCAGGCCATCGCCAGCAAGACCGGCGGCGCCTATGTGCGCTCGGCGGCTGGCGCGGCCGACGTGGAGGGCCTGCTGGGCGACCTGCGCGGCACCCTCGACCGCAAGGCGACCCGCACCCAGCGGGAGAAGATCTGGGACGAGCGCTTCCAGTGGCCGCTGGCCGGCGGCATCGGCCTGCTGGTCATCGCCGCGCTGATCGGCGACGGCCGCGGCGTGGCCGTCGCGGTGCTGCTGCTGTCGCTGACCGCCGGCGCCCCCGCGCGGGCAGGCGAGCTGGAGGACGCCCGGGCCCAGCTTGAGAGCGGCGACGCCGACGCAGCGGTGCAGACGCTGACGGCCATGCGCGAGGGGAACCCCGACGACGTGCGCGTGCTCTGGACGCTGGCCGAGGCCCTCAGCAGGAGCGGCCGCTACGAGGAGAGCCGGGAGGCCTTCGAGGACATCGCGGATCGCGCCGTCGACACCGATCAGCGCCTGGACGCCCGCTACAACGCCGGGAACGCCGCCTACGGTGAGGGCAAGCTGGAGGACGCGCTGGAGAGCTGGCAGCGGGTGCTGGAGCAGAGCCCCGAGCACGAGGCCGCCCGCGCCAACACCGAGGCCGTGCAGCAGGAGCTCGCCCAGCGCATGCAGGACCAGCCCCCGCAGCAGGATCCTCAGAACCAGGACGAGCAGGAGCAGGACGAGCAGGAGCAGCAGGACGGCGAGCAGGAGCAGCAGCAGGGCGAAGAGAGCGACACCGGGCAGTCCGAGGAGCAGCAGGACACCGGCGAGTCCGAGGAGGAGCAGGATCCGTCTCAGGCGGACCAGGACGGCGAGCAGCAGGACGAGCAGGAGCAGTCCGGCGAGCGCGATGAGCAGGAGGAGCAGGAGGAGCTGAGCGCGGATGATCTCGCCGAGGCCGGCGAGGAGAGCGACACCGACGAGTCGCAGCCGTCGGAGCGCCCCGACCTGGAGCAGGGCGTCGGGGATATGTCCCCCGAGGAGGCCGAGAAGCTGCTGGAGGGTGCCGAGGAGGGCCGCCCCCGTGTCATCATCCGTGGAAACCCCGACGGAAAGGACTGGTAGATGATCGCGTTACTGGCGCTCTGTAGTCCCGCGTGGGCCGCCCAGCTGGTGCTGGACGCGGACACCCGCGAGCTGCAGCACGGTCAGGTCGTGACCCTGCACCTCACGGTGGTGGACGCGGTGCCCTCGGGGCCGCCGCGCATCCCGAGCAGCCGCGGCCTGAACTTCGACTACCGGGGCCAGCGGCACTCGACCACCATCATCAACTACCAGACGACCCGCACGGTGACCTACTCCTACTCCATGGCCGCGACCTCGCCGGGCACCTGGGAGGTGGGGCCGGTGGAGCTGGCCGTCGGCGGCGAGGCCCTGAAGTCCAACAGCCTCACCATCGAGGTGCTGGAGCGCGACGCGGGCAGCGACGGCGAAGGCGTCAGCGCGACCCTCGGGGTGGACGACATCTGGGTGGGCCAGACGGTCGTGTACCACCTGGAGTTCCGCACGCCCAAGCAGGTGACCGACCTGCGCTGGACCCCGCCGGAGTTCGAGGGCTTCGTGCCCGAGCAGACCGCCGGGGAGAACCAGCGCGAGTACTCCCTGCGAGAGAACGGCCAGGAGACCACGGTCATCGAGCTGGATATGCCGCTCGTCGCGACCTCCCCGGGGGCGCGCTCGGTGGCCCCGGCGGTGCTCCAGGCTCAGCATCGGGTGCGCCGCAAGGGCCGGCGCCGCACGCCCTTCGAGTCCCTGACCCAGACCGAGAGCGAGATCTACACCACCGAGCCCATCCCGGCGGCCGTGCGCCCCCTGCCCGAGTCGGGCAGGGGAGACGACTGGTCCGGGCTGGTCGGCCAGTTCCGGCTCCGCGCGGAGCTGAGCGAGGCGGGCATCGCGGTGGGTGAGAGCGCGACGCTGACCGTCCGGGTGGTCGGTGACGGCACCCTGAGCGGCTTCGCGCTGCCCGAGATGTCGGCGGACGGCTTCCGGGCCTACGACGATCAGGCCGAGCTGAGCGGCCGGGTGGAGGGCGGGAAGTTCCTGAGCGAGGGCATCTTCCGGCGGGCCATCGTGCCGGACAAGCCCGGAGACATCACGGTCCCCGCCGTCCGTCTGCAGATCTTCAACCCCGACTCGGGCGCCTACGAGATCATCGCCACCCAGCCCATCACCCTGCGGGTGGACGAAGGCGAGGAGCGCACCACGGTGACCTCCTACGCCGAGGTGAGCGACACCCGGCAGGACGTGGTGGACCTGGACGCGGACATCCTCCCCATCCACGCCCACGCCCGGCTGCGCTCTCAGGTGTTCGAGCCCTTCACCCCCGGGGTCATCCTCCCCACGGCCCTCCCGGTGCTCGCCCTGATGGGCTTCGCGCTGCGGGACGTCGCGGCCAACCGCCGTGAGTCACCGGTGGACCGTCGCAAGGCGCTGAAGGCCCGGCTGGCGTCCCTGAAGCCCGGCGGCGCCGACCCCGGCGAGCTGGAGTCGGTGTTCAGAGAGGCGCTGGGCATACTCATCGGCTGCCCGGCCGGGGCGGTGGACCGCGAGCGCATCGGGGCGCTGGACGCCGAGACCTACGGCGATCTGGGCGGCGAGTCGCTCCTGCTCTACGGCGAGCTGGAGGAGGTCCGCTACGGCGGCGGCGACGTGAGCGGCGCGCTCGCCGAGCGCGTCCTGGCGCTGGCCAGGAAGCTGCTGGAGGCCGCATGAGCTTCGTGAGCCTCATCAAGGTGTGGCTGCTGGTCGTGGGGGCCGCGCTGGCGGGCCCCGAGGAGCACCTCCGGGCTGGCAACGACGCCTACACCGCTGGCGACTACGCCGCGGCTGGCGAGTCCTGGGGCGCGCTCCTCGCCGACGGCCACATCACGGGCGACGTCTACTACAACCTCGGCAACGCCTGGTACCGGGACGGCGACCTCGGCCGGGCCGTGCTGTCGTGGCGCCGGGCGCACACGCTGCTGCCCCGGGACGGCGACGTGGAGGCCAACCTGGAGCGGGCCCGTCGGGAGACCATCGACCGGATGGACGCGCCCTCCCGGGTGACCCCGTTCTTCTGGACCGAGATGCTCTCCCTCTCGGAGCAGGGCCACGCCGCGGCCTGGCTCATCGGCCTGCTGCTGTCCCTCGGCGTCGCCCAGCGCGTCCGCCCCAACCTGCCGCTCGGTATCCCCGGCGTGATGGTGGGAGCCCCCGCCGTGCTGCTGGCGGTCGGCACCTGGGCCGGCGTGCGCGAGCTGAATCGCACCCCCGCCGGGGTGGTGCTGGCCGAGGCCGTAGAGGTGCGCTCCGCCGCTGGAGATGTCGCTGGCGTTGTTGTCTTTGAGCTGCACGCCGGAGCCGAGGTGCAGATCCGCGAGCGCTTCGGTGACTACGCGCAGATCTCCCTCCCCGACGACCGCCGGGGCTGGATCGCCGAAGTGGAGCTGGGCATCGTGGATCCGCGCCTGCCCATGCCGTGAGGCGCCACGAGCCTCGACGAGGTCTGACGCCACCGGGATTGACCGGTGACGCCAGGGAGCTCGATTCACCCGGCCGCTCGCATCGGCTGGCTGCCCCCGAGCGGAACCCACAGGGAGAAGCAGGAGCCCTCCCCGGGGTGAGTCTCAAGGGAGAGCTGCCCGCCGGCTTCCAGCACAGCCTCCAGGACGGCGGCGGTGCCGACGCCCCGGCCGGAGGTCTCGCTGACCTCCGACGCGGAGGAGACGCCATCACTGAAGAGGGTCGCGAGCTGCTCAGACGGGGTTCCGAAGGGCAGCCCGCGCTCTCGCGCGGCACCCCCCAGCTTCTCCCAGTTGATGCCGCGTCCATCGTCGACGATGTCCAGGCGCAGGACGGGGCCGATGGAGGCCTCCCCCAGCACGTAGGGCGTCGTCGGCGCGCCGTCCTCCATCACTGCGGCCCGAATCGTCAGCCTGCCCTCGGGGGGCTTGCCGGACGCCTCGCGCTCCTCGGGAGGCTCGATGCCGTGATCCAGGGCGTTGCGGATGAGGTGAACCAGCTCGCTCCAGATGGGCGCCAGCTGCTCGGAGGGCAGGCGGAGCCCGTTGTCCTCCAGCGTCACCACGAGGCCGGGCTTCCCCAGCGTCTCGGCGAGGGCGATCGCGCGCTCCGAGACCCGCTTCATCGGGACCGCGAGGGGCTCGTCACGCAGCGACTCCAGGAGGCTCCTGATCTCGCTGTGCGGAGCCCCGCGCGCGGCGAGCTGGACCAGTACATCCAGCTCGGCACCCGTCAGCGGGACGGTGTCCTCGGAAGACTCCCCGAGCACCGTACGAACCCGGGCGGCGAAGTCGGACCAGACTGTCTGGAACGCCTCCAGCGACTCCCTCTCCGGGATGGCCTCCTCGGCCTGGTTCTCCAGGTCGTGCAGGCTCCGGGCGATGGAGTGGAGCCCCATCAGCGAGGAGTTGCCCTTGAGCGTGTGGAGGCGACGCTTGAGCAGCGCCAGCTCCATGGGCTCGGTCAGCGAGGCGACGAGGCGCTCCGCGTCACTGAAGAAGACATCGAAGCCGCCGCGATCCCGAGCGATACGCTCGAACACCGCGATGATCTGGCGCTGCTCCTCTTCGGTCCGACGGCGCTGAATCTCAGCGGTGACGTCGGAGAGGATGACCAGCACCTGAGCCAGCTCTTCGTCTTCCTCGATGGCCTTGTAGTCCAGCGTGTAGTGTCGCTCTCCGATGGCCAGCTCGTTGGGGAGCTGATCAATGCAGAGATCCAGCGGCAGGAAGCCGTCGAGGATGCTCTCCCAGCACATGCCGAACCACTCCCCCACCTTCGCGGAGTGTCGCCCGAGCCGCGCCGAGAGCGTCTCGTCCTTGTCAGGGCTTCCGAACCAGGTGTCGAAGATCGCCGAGCGCTCCGAGGAGATGTTCCCCTCGGGAGAGAGGGTGATGAGCCCCTGCTCGACGTTGTCCAGCACGAGCCGCATGGACTCGTTGCGCCGATCGAGATCCCGGGTCCGGCTCGCGACCAGATCCTCCAGGTGCTCCCGGTGGTGGCGCAGCTCGTCATCGCGCGCCTGGATGTCCGCGAGCATGGCGTTGAAGCCCTTCGCCAGCTCGCCCAGCTCGTCCTGGTTGCCGGGATTGACCCGGACCGTGTAGTCCCGGTGCTCACGGACGCTGCTCGCGGCGGCGGCCAGGTGACCGACGGGCCCGGAGATGATCGCCTGGGTCTTTACGGCGATCAGGAAGGCTCCAACCATTGAGAACGCCATGATGGTCACGGCGATCATCACCTGCTTCTCCTGGCGGGCCTGGAGGTCCGCCGTGGAGAAGGCGATGAGCAGCTGCCCGAGCTCGGGTGCCTCAGCGCCCTCCATCGCCTCCCCGGAGATGGGGCGGAGGATGTAGAGCATCCCGTCGACGTAGCCGGACGTGACGCTGCCGGGCTCGAGCACCTCGGGCGCGGCGGCGCCGGTCCGCTCCCAGGCGGCCAGCTTGTTGTTGTCGGGCAGGTAGACGCTGGCGTACTGGGCCATGGGCTCAGCCTCCAGCGTCTTCAGCAGGTACTCTGTTGAGGTGGGGTCGCCGAAGGCGACAGCGCCCCGGACCCCGCTGCTTATGGTGTCCCCGAGCACTGTCAGTGTCTGCTGACGAGCGACCGGGGTGCTCTGGCGATCGTAGGTGACAAAGCAGACACAGGCGACGATGAGGACCGCAGCACATGTCCCCATCAGAAGCGTGATCAGCTTCGTGCGGATTCTGGCGTCGGCGAAGCTCATTACTGGATCTCCAGGACCTGGACACCATCCGGGGTGATGTCCCAGACCTCGGAGGCCAGCAGGAAGCCGATACCACCCGGGGTGGAGCGGACGAACTCCGCGACCTCGGTGGGGGAGTGCGCGACCGTGGGGGCTACGCCCTGACCGGCGAGCTCGCGGCTCGACCAGTGGCTGTCGAAGCTCTGGTGCTTCATCTTGAGGATGTCGCCGTAGAACTGCTCGCTGGCGGCCTCGGAGGAGCTGCGGGTGTAGACCTTGATGGGGACCACGCCGTTCCAGAACGCGAGGTTGCCCATGTAGATGCGCTTGACCTGAGCCTCGGTGATCTTCTTGGTCGGGTTTCGGGTGTTGAGCACCATCACCACGGCGTCGGTGTCGCCGCCTGAGTAGGCCTCGGGGACCTGGAGTGAGAAGAGGAGCAACGCCGCGAGTAGCGCGCGGAGAAGCATGGGAGCTTTGTTGAATCGATACATAATGGACCTCCCTTACTGCTCGAGCTGCCAGAGATAGGACAAGGAGACGCGGACTTCAGGGAAGTAGGTGGTCTCCCCGTTGAACTGCATCTGGTGGGCGCTTCCGTCGAGCTTCAGCGCGACCTGCGGGACCGGACGGATGACCGCGCCGGCGGTGTACTTGTAGAAGACACCGTCGTCGCTCAGGCCGGCCTCGTTGTCGCCGCCGAAGTCCTTGTTGGCGATGGTCTCGGGGTTGCTGTAGTAGTCGCCCTGGATGTAGGGCGTGAAGGAGGCCTCCTTGCCGACCGGGAACTGGTGTCCGGCCCGCAGGTAGGCGGTCCGGATCGCATACTTGACCGGCCCCTCGACAGCCTCACCGCCCGGGAGGAAGCGCTCCTCCTGGCGGGGGTTCAGCCCGGCGTCGGCGAGCGCGGCGACCGACTCGCCGTCGCGGACGGCGTCGTGGTCCGCCTGCCAACCCTCGGCCTGGATGGTCGTGCCGTTGTAGGTGAGCTGCGCGTAGCCGCCGTAGACGACGTAGTTGTCCGTCTCCATCCAGTTGATCACGCCGCCGCGTGGGGAGCCCTCGCCGACCCCCCGGCTCGGTGCGGCGTCGCCCATCGAGGAGTAGAAGGAACTGCCCACGCGGAACCGGCCGCCGAAGTCGATGTTGGCGTCCGCGCCGATCGGAACGGCGCCGCCGTCGCGCTCGTCGTTGCCCGTGCTGACCGCGTAGTTGACGGTGCTCCCGCCGATCGGCAGGGCCCCGAAGACCATCAGGTTGGTCGTGCGGGTCACCATCAGGTGATCCTTGTCGAACAGCTCGGGGGGCTCGATGCCGATGAAGGTCGGCACCGCGTCCAGGATCTCGTTGTAGAGCCCGAAGCGGCGGTAGAGCTTGCCCGCCCGCACCGCGAGATAGCTGCCCATGATGGGGGCCTCCACCCAGGCGTTCCGAACGCTCAGCGCTTCGTCATCGACGTTGCTGCCGGCCCCGGGGGCCGCGAGGTTCAGAAAGTAGCGGTAGCGACCATGGATGCTGCCCTGGAGCATCACGTTGAGGTTCAGGACGTCGAACTCGTAGGGGTTGTCCTCCCACACGGTCCTGCCCTGCTCGTCGACGCTCACCGGCGTCTGAGCGACCTTCTCGAAGTATGAGTCGATGAAGCCGTACAGCTTCGTCTCAAAGATGGGCTGCTGAATGTCGCCCACATCACCCCAATCGGCGTCATCGCCCCAGCCGCCGTCATCGGCCGCTTGTACGGCTGGTGAGAGCGCGTAGATCAAGCCTAGAAACATGGATCCCCTCCCTTGTTGATTCAGGGATCCTATCGAGCATCTTCAGCAGGTTGTTATGAGTTTCTACAATAAAGTCGATGAATTGGACGGATTGGGAGGGCTCGTGTGCGCACCCGGGGGGGGATGGGTGTTAGTAGGAGCGCCCCTTGGAGGACCGGGACATGCAACGTCTCCTCATTATCTCGATGATCGCTCTCCTCGGCGCCGGCTGCAGCATCGACCGCAAGGTCAAGAAGCTCTCGGACACCGAGTTCGATCACTACTACGCGCTCCGCGACTACATGAGCGACGATCAGAAGAAGTCCTACTTCAAGCTGAAGACTGAGGAGGAGCGCAGCGCCTACCTCAAGGATCTGGGCCTCTGGGACGTCTTCTACAAGTATGACCAGTCGACCCGAGACGCGATCGTGCAAGGCGACGTCCAGCTCGGCTGGACCAAGGACATGCTGGTGATGTCCTGGGGTGCTCCCTACGACAAGCAGAAGCCTGTCGGTCGGCCGGCACCCCGCTCGGATCGGTACGTGTACCGCTTCGAGGGTCACTCGGATGGGACGGTCTACCTCTGGACCGAGAACTCCAAGACTCTGCACAAGGCCGATCGCCTGTTCGTCCGTGAGGTCACGATGGATATGGACGTGATCGCCGAGATCGAAGAGAAGGAAGATTGGTAGTCGGTAAGCCCGTAAGTAAGGACACTGCCTCAAGCTGATCCACCTGTTGACGTTTCAGGTGCCACGGAGCTACCTTCCGACCGCCGTGCCCACGGAATCCACCCTACTGGAGCCTTTCCAATGAAGATCACACTGATGAGCCCCTACCCGGACATCGCCAACTACGGGCTCCGGGTGCTCTCGGCCGTCCTGCGCGAGGCGGGGCACGAGACCCAGATGATCTACATGCCGGACTTCGCGGGTGACGGCGAGTTCACTCACGTGAACATGAGCCACGAGCGCTACTCCCCGGAGGTCATTGACCAGTTCATCGAGCTGGCCAAGGACTCGGACATGGTCGGCATCACTCTGATGACCCACTACTTCGACTCCGCTCGTCAGGTCACCAAGGCGGTCCAGGATCGCCTGAAGGTGCCGGTCATCTGGGGCGGCTTCCACCCCTCCGTGCGGCCTGATGAGTCCGCGCGCTTCGCGGACTACGTCGCCATCGGCGACGCCGAGGATCTGATCCTGACGCTCTGCGAGCGGATGGAGAACAACGAGCTCGACAACCTGGGTGACATCAAGGGCCTGGTCTGGCGCAAGGGCGACACCATCATCCGCAACGCTCCGGGCAGCCTGGAGCAGGATCTCGACAAGTACCCCCACCCCGACTTCACCCGGGACGACCACCACATCCTCTTTGAGGGCCAGCTCATGCCGGTCACCAAGGATCTGATGCGGCGGTACCTGCACAACGGCACCGTCTCCCGGATGTTCAACGCCATCGGGTACCAGACGATGACCGGGCGCGGCTGCCCGCACGCCTGCACCTACTGCGGCAACTCCTTCTCCCGCGACCTCTACAAGCGCCAGCGCTTCGTGCGCTACCGCTCCACCGAGGACGTGATGCAGGAGCTGGAGAACGTGAAGCGGGAGTACCCCTTCCTGAACTTCTTCTGGTTCTCGGACGACTCCTTCTTCGGGCGCACCCTGCCCGACATGATCAACTTCGCCGCCCAGTACAAGGCCCGCATCGGCGATCCCTTCTACCTGCTCGGCAGCCCGGGTACGATCACCGAAGAGAAGTACGCCGTGCTGGTCGACGCCGGCCTCGTCTGCATCCAGATGGGCGTGGAGCACGGCTCCAAGCGCATCCAGAAGATCATGCGTCGCTCCACCATGGGCAACGAGAAGATCATCAACTCGGCCGAGATCATCACCAAGTACTGCGACCGCACCGCGGCCCCCCAGTACGATGTCATCTACGACCTGCCGTACGAGACCATCGAGGACAAGCTCGACACGCTCCGGCTGATCTCCGATCTGCCCAAGCCGTACAAGATCCAGGCCTTCTCCGTCATCTTCTACCCCGGCACGGCCCTGCACACGCTGGCCATGCGCGACGGGCTGATCAACGACGAGCGGAGCGAGATCT
>Ga0316204_10003329_pt1 | contig 32621 bp, 26 predicted proteins | sample 6monrhotite_MG_2_FD_205661 | JGI IMG/M metagenome (GOLD analysis project Ga0316204, IMG submission 205661) | Microbial mat bacterial communities from mineral coupon in-situ incubated in ocean water Damariscotta River, Maine, United States -... | ecosystem: Environmental > Aquatic > Marine >... | reverse complement strand
GGATATTGTGAGATCACCCAAGGTGAACGCGGCAATGACGCGTTCATCAACATGCTGATGAGGGGCAATCGCCCGGACAGGTCCACGATTGCTGGCGCAATATCTCCTTCCGGGAATCGCTGCCTAGCTTCCACGATGTCCGTAAGCAGATATTCCGTCTCTTGGTCGACTCGCATCATTGCCAATCCGCGACCAGCAGGCGTGGCTTCCGTTTGTTGCCCGAGCGAGGACGGCAACCGGTACGGAAACTGGTAGGCATTCTTGAGAAAGGGAAAGACAGCCAGAATCGTAAGGAACAGTAACATGACATGCGAGGCACGAGATGCCGATCCAGGCTGGTTGAACGCTACGATCATAATGATCGCGAGTATAGTTCCAGAGTAAAAGGAAATCTGGGCGATCCACCCGCTGGCCGATCCGAAAAACGCCGCGATACAGACGAGCAGTCCCACTGAGACAAGCACGCACTCGCGCAACCACAACCGCAAGGCAGCCCGCCGCAGAAGACCGGCGGCTGCCGCAAGCGCGACGGAAATTGTGGCCACGACAATCAGGGCGAAGCTCAGGGGCTTATTGTCGAGCGCGGCCTGCCAAGGCTGCGTCATCATGGCGATTAGATCCACATGCCGGACCTGAACGATGATGAGGCCAAATAATAAAGCAACCGGAACCACCAAGCCTGAACACTCCTGCCAGCGGCGAGGCAAGGCTGATTGGGAGAGCATGAACGTCAATGCGCCAACAAATGGAATTAGGGTGGTCCAGTATGTCGAAAAGAGGGTCGAGAACTCTGTCTTAAAACTCTCGAATCCGTTGCTAAGCACTATCCCGCGAGCGAGTAGTGCCCGGCGTTGAAGTCCGCCCTGGATGCGATCCGCTGTTACCCACGGGGGCTCGACCAGCATGGTCTGGACCAACACGTATCCAAGCGCGCCGGCCAAGCACCATCCGGCTGCCCTGGCGAGTTCCGGGAGCGTCGGACGGACCGAGAGAAGAAAGAGCGGGACGATTGCCACGGCAGCTACAGCGGGAGCCAACGGCCGCGCTAGGAAAAGAATGCAAACAGCGATGCCGGCCAGGATGAATTCGGTCCGGCACTTCGTTGCGGATCCGGCAAACCTCGTGGTAATCTGGAATGCCAACGCAAATAGCGTTAGTATCATCGTAAAGCCGAGGGAATTATAGGACGGATCCGGCACCCAAATCATGTAGAACGGCACGACAATCAGGCTCGCCAGCGCGCCGTACCGTGCCCACCACATCCATCCAGTTGCCCGGTCGCGCACCAGATACTCATGCGCGGCTCGCACGAATGCGTAAGCACACCCAAACAATCCGGCCAGCACGATCACGCGGTGAATGAGGATAGATTCCACAAATGAAATCAGATGCAAAGGAACTGCAAACTGAGTCGTTTGCATATCGATATCATGCAGGTGGAAAATCGAGTTATAGTAGTAGCCGGTGTCGCTGAACTCGAGCCCCCGCGGAAGGAAACCCAGAATCCACGCCGCCATGGCGAGACACAGAGACAGACCAAGCGCTTCCGCCAATCTCGATGCCTGTAAGGAGAACTGGCGAAGTAGACAACCGGTATAGGAATTGAACTTTATCATATCGGAAACTGGCATATCAGCTGGTGCTAACCGACGAAAGCAACAAGGCTTTTGTTTTCCGTGGTATATAATAATCAGTTGGTTAGTTCACAGAAGTACTTCCAGCGCAAATTTGCTGGCTATTCTTGAACCGTTTGCGTGGGTTGAGATGGTGTTCGCTGTTCCTTAATGAATGTGCATAGTAAACACACATCACACTTGATGGACGGTAAACTACCTGTTTGTCGTGAAGTGCCGAAATGGATGCTTGTCAAAGCCCTCAGCTTGGCCGCCATTTCGCAATATCCAGCGTTCTATGACATTGTTCTTTGAGGAAAAGCATCGGAATTTTCAGATGGCTATCAGCCTAGCAAGAACGGCTCTCGTGGCCCGCCGGCTAGAACGATTGCGCAGTGATTCTAGCGCACCGAAATGGCTAAAATCTGAACGGACTCAGCGCAGACACCAAGGAAGCATAAGCATTGGTGTTGATATGCATTTTCGCATCGAACGTGCCCGACGCTTCAAGCAGTGAGTCAAAACGCGCCATTTCTTCATCCGATCTGGTTTGCGACCAGGTGTAAGCTGCCAGCTCAGGACGGTGCAGAACTTCAATGCCTGGCCCGGCGGCTAAGTGGCCGCGCGCCTCCACTGCCGCCATGCCGACAGGAATCCCAAGCGCTGCCATCTCCGGCAGGCACAAAGCCTCGATGAAATTCCTCGTTCGATCATCGAGGGCGAATTCGTGCCGACCGATTGCGTCCCGGGACACACCTTTTATAGGCGCAAACGAGGTGTTGGCCTCCCAACCGTCCAATCCATCGCGCCAGGACTGCCCCCCTGGAAGTCCGATCTGACCGAGAACTCTGTCGGTTTCAGCACCAGGGTCACTGACTAGGGTTTCGAACCGGGCAATAGCGCCGCCCGTTGATCGTTGTGCTGATAGGGCATAGGCGACGGATTTGCGCCAGTGGCGGATAAGGAAAAGTACAGGCCTCGGTGCACCAATGCTCTGATCTGCGCGGCCGTGGAGCTGGGATGTCAGCATGTCTCGCGGGTCGCGAACAATCACCACAACGCGAGCGCCGACACCGAGCAGGTAAGGCGTGAAGGCTTCGCAATTGGTTTCCTTCCAGATAACCGGTCCAGCAGGCTTCTCATCGGGTGCAAGGAAGGTTTGCGCAAGCTCATCCAGCGGACCTCCGGGCCAAACATCAAGACGCGCTAGACCTCCAGGCGGCGTGAATTTCACTCCGGAATATGCGGCATCTTCGGCCAGCCATTGCTTTGCTTCTTCGGCCGAGATGATCCGGTTTTTCAGAAACTTCGCCCATGCGATGTGATCGATCGCCGAACCGAAGATTTCATCCGCGAGCGGATACCGGACATGAAGGGCCGGTGCTTCCTGGCTCCGCAGGAATTCTGCCATTAGGCGAACCATGATGAGCGGCATGGGCTGCGAACAGGCTTGTCCGCCGGCCGCCCCGGCAAGTAATCGCGCTGCCAGGCTTGTGCCCGAGCGCAGGGATCCCGTCAGGAACACCATGTGACCGGCGCGCGTCATTCGCAACGCTCCCTGGCCATGCCGATCCATTCCAGTCCTTGCGAGAGGACATACCCTCCCGTGGCGCCGGCCAACGCCACGGCCCGGAACAACAAGGCGATCAAAACCGACAGGCCGGCTTCATGGCCGAACAAAACGAGCACGCCGGCAATGCCTGCCTCGCGCGGCCCCACACCGGCAGCCGTGAGAGGGATCACGCTGAGGATAAACCCGGCGGAAATGGCCATCACCACGACGCCGAAACTGCTGTCCAGGCTTAGCGCTTGCATGGCCGCCCAGAGTGTCAAAGCACGAACACCGATGATCACAAGACTGATTACGGCCGCGAATACAATTCGATTGAGGCTGATAGTCTGCACGAAGGACCACGCCTCGCGAACGGGAGCCCGATATCGCGCCAGCCTGTGCCGGAAGGCGACGAGAACGGCGACAACAGCCGCAAGCGCGACAAGACCCGCAAACAGGGTTGCCAATGCCGGCGTCAGGTCCTCGACAAGACGCCCACCGGCTCCTGTGTTGAGTGTCATCAGGACCGCCGTGACGACGAATACAAGCATCACCGCGGCCAGCGACATGAGCCGGGAGATGATCATCACCGAGGCGATGCTCTCAGTGTTTCTGACGATCGCGCGCAGGGCGACGCCCCGGAAAAGATCACTCCCGATCAGACCCGTCGGCAATTGGGCTGTGAGCGCAGCCAGATAGGTGATGCGCAGATTGGGGATGTATGCGGTGAGCGGTAGAGCGAGCAGGCCCGCGACTCGGGATGCGTCCAGCAGACCCAGCGTCGCCGCCAGCAAAGCTGCCAGCGCGAACCAATCAGCCCGCGCACTCGCAATGATGCCCGCCATCGACTCATAGGGGAGCCAGACCAGCAGAACCAGGATGCTGATGAGCGTCAAAGCGATCCGCAGGCGTTTGCGATGATTGGTACGGCTGTCAGTCAAACCGCGTGCCCCCGGCCCAGGAAAATCGCGCATTTAATCGCGGAATGATAAGCATACCGCCTTGGCATGGATGCTTCATTATAATAAATCAATCGATTAACAGCATTCATTGCCGCCCGTCGCGGTGGCGGGTTCCGGGGTTGGCATGAAAGTCGGCAAGTCCATTCCATTCTGCAGGCCGAAATTCGGCGATGTGGAACGCGCCTATATCGAGCGGGCCATGACGGGCGGGCGGCTGGAAGGTGGTGGCGAGTTCAATCGCGCCTGCGAACAGCTCCTGGAGAACCAGATCGGTTGTGCGCGGGCGATGATCACGCCGTCCTGCACGGCGGCACTCGAGATGATGGCCTTGATGCTGGACATCCAGCCCGGCGAAGAAGTCATCATGCCAAGCTTCACATTTGTTTCGAGCGCAAATGCGATCGCACTGCGGGGCGGCGTACCTGTATTTGTCGATGTCGACCCGGCCACGATGAATCTCGATCCAGCGTTCGCCGAAGCCGCGATCACACCGAAAACCCGGGCAATCATGACTGTGCACTATGCCGGCGTCGGATGCGATATGAGCGCGTTCACCGAGCTCTGCGACCAGAACGATATCGTACTATTGGAGGATGCAGCCCAAGCCATCGGGGCGAGCTGGCAGGGGCGCGCCCTGGGCAGTTTCGGTCAGATGGGCGCGTTCAGCTTCCACCACACCAAGAATATTTCCTGCGGTGAAGGCGGCGCATTGACGATCAATGACGAGGCTTTCGCGCCCATCGCTGAGAAGGTTCAGGACAAGGGCACGGACCGGGCTGATTTCCGGCGGGGTATCCAGTCCAAATACGAGTGGTTGACGCTGGGCTCTTCCTTCCTGCTCAGCGAACTCACGGCGGGGGTGCTCCTGGCGCAATTGGAAAGTGTCGAGGAATTGACGTCACGGCGTCTTGAGCTCTGGCACACCTATGACGCGGCCTTCCGGGACCGGGGCGATATTCGGACGCCGGAAATTCCGCTAGAGGCCCAGCACAACGGGCATATCTACCATTTCCGCCTGCCCAACCGAGAGCTTCGCGACGCGCTGGTCGCGCACTGCCGAGGCGCCGGGATCATTGCCCCATCACACTATGTGCCGCTAAACGATACCGTCGGCGGTCGCAAATTCGGGCGCGCCTCCGGATCGTCGCAGAACACGGTCGAATGTTCGGAAACCCTCATCCGGATGCCGATTTACAATGAAATGACGTCGGACGAACAAGACTTCGTCATCTCCCATGTCAGCGATTTCTTGGACGCACAGAAACTGCGCTGATCAGCGCGCAGCCGGCCGGGACACAGAAACACAATGCGCATAGGGCAGGCGGAGAAGATCCGTCCGACTCTCCAGTCGCTCAGGCGAAAACGCCTGTTCGATTAATGCGCGATAGCCGGTCTCGAACCGGATGTGCGGCCCCCTGTCGAGGGAGATCAAAAGCCGGGCGATCGGGTTCTGGCCTTCAATCTTTACCGGGTCAATCGTGACAAGACGCCCGCCGGGCTTGAGGACCTCCGCCGCGAGATTCAGAATCGCTTCTGCATGCCCGTCATCCAGGTGGTGAAGAAAACCGCGCACCAGGACGAAGTCGGCTTTCGGGAAGGAGTCGGGCGAAACCGTCAACAGGTCAGCGCTCATGAATGTGCCGCACTTGCCGTGAACCTGGCGGGCGCATTCGATGTAGGTTTCGTCGACATCGACGCCGATATACTGAACGCCGTCGAGATACGGCAAGATGCCGGCGACCCCACAGCCGAAATCAACAACAGAGTCGCCAGGCTCGGCCTGGATGTATTCGGAGGCGACCGTCTGCATCACCCGGGCCCGGCCCATGGCCGAGCGCATGAAATTCATGACCGGCACGAATTGCAGGACGGAGCGCCACCCTCCGAGTCGTTCATAATCATTGGTGCGATCAGACATTCGGCACCTGCGCATTTCTGGCGATGTCCGGCTGAAATGGAACCCGGCTGGTCACGCGTAGGATTAAGGCGCGGCGTCGCGTCCGCATCGCCTCATCGCTCTTTGATTCATAAGCGTGCGGCTTGGTCAGCCGCACATTCGGTCCAAGCTGCTCGCACCGCACGGCGCGGTCCTCAGCCGGTCGACCGGCGGCGTCGCTATCGAGTGGATAGCCAAACTCCGTCATCAAATCCGCACACCGCAACTCGACATACTCGATTTCGGGAGCCGTCAACCCCTCGCGGTATTTGCGCGAATTCCCGCTCAGAATCGGCTTGTCAAGGTTTGCCCAAGCCCCGAGAATGGACGCGTTTGCTCGGGTCCGGTCATTCTGGTGAAAATTGAGCATCTCGGCCGAAAAACTCACGCCCACAAACCGACACAAGCGCTCAAGCTCGTTTTTGGGGTCCGCGAGAACATCCTCATACCTCACTCGAAGGACTTGCGCTGGGTTGAGCTGGCGTCGCAGCGCATCCAGACCGCGCTGCTGATCATCAATCCACAGCGCGACGGCGTGCTCAAGCCCGCCTGGCATGCTCTCCGTCCGCAACCAGCTGAGCGCCATATCCCGCGGATCACGGATTTGATGGACAATCCGGCCCTCCGGCCAATTGGCGGCGATGAAAGGCATGAAACCGTAGAGCTGGTTTTCCTTCACAAAGGCCTGTTGCGCCCCGTCGGCTGCACATTCGGCGGCGTAAACAGCCGTCAGCACCGCCGCGATTGACCGGTCTACCGGAGCAAGCTTGAAGATCGCCGGATCCATCACGCTGGACCAGGCGCCGGGCATCGCGTCGAATGCCTCCGTGAAATCCGCCTTGAAGGCCGCCCAGTTCCGATCATCGGCGATGGGTTCATAACGATCGTGATTCAGGCCGAAGAGACGGAACATGTGGGTCGGAGGCGGACCGCTCACTGCCTCATGCCCATTCATGAGCGCCGTCGTGAAATTGCTTCCCGATCGCTCGGAGCACATCAAAAAGGTGAAAGGGATCATCGGCGTTCAGTCTCAGTTCTGCGTTATAGGCCGAGGCAAGGCGGCATCTGGCTCGTCATTGCTCACGATATCTCATGGATTGGCGGCGTCGAGCGTGAAACGCCCGATGGCAAATCGTGCTTGAAGCGCGCACACTATCCAAGTTTGTCGACAAAGTCGTCGCATTTGGACATGTTTCAGTCCGGGGAAAATTGAAAGCCTGCCATGTCTGATCACCCAGAATATTCCGTTGTGGTTCCGGTGTATAACAGCGGCGCGCGACTGACCGAGTTGGTCGATCGCCTCGAGAGTGTATTCCGGGAAACCGTGCAGGCGGAATTTGAGATCCTGCTGGTGGATGACGGCTCGACCCGGACGGAAACCCGTGACTGTCTCGATGCCCTCACCGGAAGACCGGGTGTGACCGTTCTGGTGCTGACTCGAAATTTCGGAAAACCCGGGGCTTTGCTGTGCGGCCTATCTCACAGCCGGGGAGATTGGGTCGTCACGATCGATGATGATCTGCAGCAACGCCCGGAAGACATTCCCGAACTGATCAAGTTGCGCGAACACGACGTTGTTTCGGCCACGCACTCGAAGAAACACCACACTCCGGTCCAACGCGTTACAAGCCGCATCAAACGCCAGTTTGATCGCTGGATCCTGCAAGAAACCGTCGCGCTGTCCCCGCTCAAGCTGATCCGGCGGCATGTGGTAGCCGGCATGATCGCGGTTGAGACGAACCGGCCCTTCATCCCCGCACTCATCCGCCAGGTCACCCGGGATGTCGTCGCTGTCGAGACCGCCCACGCACCGTCAGCCTACAACAAGTCCCGCTACACGCTGGGACAGAGATGGTCGCAATTTTCCAATCTGCTGATTGGCAATTCGGACATGGTGTTGAGCGCTTTCGCCGCACTTGGATATTTCCTCGCGCTTAGCAGCCTGATCCTGATCCTGGTGATCATTGCCCGCAAACTGTTTGGCTTTCCCATCGAGCCCGGCTGGAGCTCGCTGATGATCGCCATACTCGGGATTGGTGGCCTCCAGCTAGCGGCCGTCGGCATTACCGGGCAATACCTGATCCGGATCCTCGATATTTCATCGAAAAAACCCGCCTATCTGGTGCGTGAAATCCGGTCGGCCCGGGATACAGGCGACCAGGAAGATTACTGACCAGCAGCGTGCCAGCCCGACTAATCAGCTGGTTTTTCCAGGTGAAATCCCGAATAGGGATGCAGGGTCGGAGGCAGCGAGCAGACCAGCTCCGTGAGGCGAATGCGGTGCGCGACCGCCACGATCCGGCGCATGACACCGTGCCGCTCGCCTATATTCGTCTCGGTCAGCATGCGGTCGAACATCCGGCGGAGCAGACCCTTGTCAAGTTGCACTGGCATAGCGTTGTGCTTGCAATGATTGAGCACCGCGCCCGCCTTAATGAAGTTGACCGTCTCCCAAAGCCCTTCGGCATTGCGGTCCTGCTCGTGTGACAAGATTTGTTTTTCGAACAGGCGGTAGGTCAGCTGAGGGCCCGCAATGATCGGCAGACCGAAATGCGGTTCGTAGGGGATGGTGTAATTCGGGCAAAGGATAATGCATCGGCCGCCCGGTTTAAGCAGGCTGTAGGCCTTTTCGAGCGCCACCCGCCAGTCATCGAGATGTTCGAAGACATTCACCGACCAGATGAGGTCGTAGGCCTGATCATCCGTGATGTTTTCGAACGCTTCTCGCGTGATCACGAGACGTTCGGGAGAAGCCGAACACACACGCGTGAGGATTTCGCCATTCTCGCTAAAACCGTCGGCGGCTGGCTCCACAGCCTCGACTCGCGTAACATGGCGCGCGACGAGCGCGGCAAGCAGGCCTGAACCTGCGCCGATCTCCAGGCACGACATGCCGGCTTGCAGCCAGGGGCTGATCTCCCGCCAGCCGAACAGGGCTTCGGAACAGGCGATATCGAAGCGCCCGCCGGGTCGGTCCGCTACTTCGCGAAAGCCTTCAAGCATTGCAGCGGCGTCTGTCTGCGTATCGCTGTCAGTCACGTTCGACAAGCTCATGAGCGCCTACCCTTCCTCGCCTGTCAGGCCGATCGGGCGGGGCGATGACAACAAGATTTGCGTCGATGCCGGTCCATGATTCATCAGAAGATCGAGCACTGACATATGGCTTTCAAATCCGTCGAAGGACTGGGGGTAGACCGGGTGTTTATAGTCTTGGAAAATAATGGAAATCCCGTGCTGGGCGAACAGGTCATGATCGAGATAATTATCGGCTGCCGGGCCAGTGAAGAAACAATCTGCGCCCGCATGTTGGCAGAGCTCAATGAGGCGTTCATTGCGATCCTGCGTCGCCTTGGGCACAGCCGAAGCCCGCAGGAAGCCGCTGCCGATCGAGAGATAGGACGCAATGCTTTTGATCAGACCTTCGGTTAGGCCGATCAGACTAGCCTGCGGCGCGAGAATCTGCGGCTCAACGAGGGCCATAATCTCGGCATAGTAGGGCGCACCTGCATAATTCTGCTGCAGGGATTTGAGATTTTTGCGCTTCCAGTGCTCCCCGTCGATCTGCGTCTCCGAGATGCATTGGTCATGGCCCGCCTTTCGCACCGGAACGGTTAGCCACATCCACCCCGTCTTCGTACGGATGCGATTGCGATTGCGCCAATCCTGTTTGGTGTACTGGACATCATCCAGGAACATGAAACTGTCGGTGACACCGATCTGTTCGAAATAGCCCAGCCAAGGCAGGAAGACTGGCTGCATGATGGCAATCGATTTGTAACAGTGTTTGGGCGCTGGGGACATCTACTTGGTTTCGGACGGCTATTACTGGTTTGGTCTGCTGGCGGTTTGGTGGAAAATAGCTAAAGCCTGCTTCGCTTGTCTCTCCCAGTCAACAGGGCCGAGGATGCCGTCAGACGAAAGCGAAGGGGTTTCAGTTTTCTAGCGTAGGCCATTTCTAGGCAGCCAGATGTCACCATACTTTTAGCGCGATTTGTCGGTTCTCCTTGAACCGGTCGCGGTGGCTGCAATGGTGGTTTAGATTGAAGTGATTGTGGACGGTAGAATGGACGGCGGCGAATTTCTGGAGACTTCGCATTCGTCGAAACCGAAGCATGCCTTTATGGACATTTTCCTGGGAAGTTTGGCACCCACCCCAGACCTCAACTACCTATAACCCAGCGCTGGGGCCACCGATCTGAACGCCTACGGCCTCGTTCGGACGTAGTAGGACGCATAACATGCCATATGAGACATTGGCGATGTTTTAGATCTGCTGTGCATCCTGCGTTGACGTGAGGGTAAGTTCCCGCTCACCTAAACACGATGATCGGACATTTTGATACGGATACAATCGTCGTGGGCGCTGGCGCCGTTGGGCTGGCTTGTGCCTTTGCCATTGCTCGTACGAGTGCCGATGTAACCCTAGTTGAAGCGGAAACCCAGATCGGCACCGGCATATCGTCGCGCAACAGTGAGGTAATTCATGCCGGAATATACTATCCACCCGATTCGATAAAAGCGAAGCATTGTGTTGTCGGTCGAGAGCTTCTTTATGATTTCCTCGCTAAACACCAAGTTCCTTATATCAAATGCGGCAAGCTCATAGTCGCAACAGATGACCACCAGTTAAGGGCGCTTCAAAAGATCTCTGACAACGCAACGGCCTCAGGTGTAAGCTCGTTGCCATGGTTAGACAGAAAGGACGCGCAATCGCTCGAACCTGAGATTAGTTGCGTCGCAGCCCTGCACTCGCCCGAAACAGGTGTATTGGATAGCCACCAATACATGGCTTCGTTGCTCGCGGAATTTGAGGCCTGCGGAGGTGTGCTAGCCTTAGATAATCCTATCGCAAGTTGGCGAGAATTAAATAGTGGCTTTGTGATTAGTATGGCTGATGCCAGTCAATCTGAAATCCATTGCCGTCGACTTGTTCTTGCCACGGGACTTTCAACGATCCCGTATGCTGGGGATGCCGAACGGATCGACACCCTTGTTACGCCCTACCACTATGCGAAAGGCGATTACTTCTCTTATTCGGGATCATCACCCTTCCGCCGTCACATATACCCGTTGCCCACAAATGGAGGGCTCGGCATTCACGCGACCGTTGGCTTGGATAAGGGGCTAAAATTCGGGCCAGACGTCACATGGCTTCAGGCGGAAGCCCCAGACTCAATCGATCTAAGCGTCGACCCAATGAAACGAGAAAAATTCGCGGACGTCATCCGCATCTATTGGCCAAAAGTAGATGCTGATCGTCTTGCAGCTGACTATTCCGGTGTGAGGCCCAAGCTAACTAAGCCAGGCGAGCTTGCCGCCGACTTTGCTGTTCTTGGCTACAGCGATCATGGCCTTCACAACTTTGTTTATCTGCGCGGCATAGAAAGCCCGGGCCTCACAGCGTCGTTGTCTTTGGGAAATCAGGTAGCAGAAATGCTTGCAGAGTAACCATCAAACTTTCGGGAAAGTTGGCTTCACCAACCAGACATTCTAAGCGCCGGACAGGCAAAGAGTGGCCCGCCAATTTTGCCACCTCAAATCCGTGCCATAGGTGCTGACAGGGAACACATATTCAATTCTCGATAACATCTAAACTCCAGCGATTGCAAAGAAGACGGGTTTTGATCATCTTTGTGCGCGGAGGAAATTATGATCCTAGCAAACTTAGCAAAAGCCATACGAGAGCAGAACTATTACGCCGTCTTTCTCGAATTCGTAATAGTTATTGCCGGTGTGGTGATAGGCTTTCAGGTCACATCCTGGAGCGAGCAAAGCGCCCTTCGTGCTCGCGAGGAATCGGTTCTTGCCGCCCTTCGACAAGAAATAGAAATCGCGGCCTCTGAATACGAGAATGCTGCTGGTGCCAGAATGTTCAGGATCAATAATCTGACTCAGGCATTAGAGGTTATAGGTAATGAGTCTGCCGACGAGATGCCGGCGCTAAATTGCCACGAACTGCGACTTTCGCACACGCCGTGGAGCACAAACATTCAACTGCAGACGCTCGAAGAATTAGCTGCAACAGGCTCGATCAGCCTGATTTCAGATGTTTCTCTGCGCCAAGCGCTCATTAATTTTCGAGCCAATCAAGCCGCGATGGAGAACGCCGCTATTGAGACCCAGCGCGGAATGATAGAAATTCCACTTTCTTTTCCCGAATTGGTTCAATTGCAGCCGAATAGCGGGGCTTGGGCCGGTGCAAGTACGCACTGCAACTTAGCTTCAATGCGGGCAAGCCAAGCATTTCAAAACGCATTGGTTTCAAACATCCAGCGTAATATCAGATTTCATGACTTGACCACCGGCTCAATTGCTGACTTGGAAGCCACCCGTCAGCATGTTGCTGTGCCGACAGCAGAATGAACCGATATCGGTCGCCTACGCCAAACTACCCATGCACACTGATGATGTCGGCAACAACTGGCGACCGTCGACTAGTTAGCCTCTCGCACACAATATGTCATATGAGACATTTGCGTCGATTGCTCGGCACCTACCGCAACGCCAGCAAGCTACTGCCCGGCGCTGGGGCCCAAACAATATTCAAGACACAATGCGTGTCAGTCGTCTTTGACCAGCTTTATCGAAAGGAAAACGATCACGCCCATATAAGCTGATAACACGGCGAGTATCTGCCCGGGTGAAATATCGATCATGGCGGTCAACCTCTGCAATTGGCCAGTATTTGACTGCCCCACCACTTCCAAAGGTCCATAAGAAATGTGGCCCAAGAAGGGCGCAATCAATAAAAATCGCGAACGGGGCCTAGGCGCGCCTTGATTCCAAATAATGGAGCTTGGTCGGCGCCCAATCCATGCCTCAACTGCCCATAACCCTGCGCTGGGGCCACCGATAAAAAAGTAGCGCATTAGTAGAGCCCGGGATTCAAAAGGCTTCAAGCGGGTTCGAAAAATTTCAAACACTAAGCCTCTGTCAGGGTTGGTATTTTCGTTGACGTTCGCATTTTTTCATACGCGTTCAGGGCAACTAATCCATAATTCGTAATGCGTAGGTCGGGTGTTCGAGTCACCCATGCGGCACCATTTTCGATCAGAATTCGAACGCTTAGAGCCGCCCTACTCGCCTCTGGCCGCGCGGCACATTTCAGCCGGCTGGCTGAACTGAACGGATAATTGATTGCGCCGATAAGGGGGGCGTCCCGGGTCGGGATCGAGATGATCATTTCGGACAAATCCCTGCGCGGGCCAATATGCGGTGATCAGATCGGCGTCGCGACTGGGCCGGTTGCTGCCACCGCCACCCCCGAGAACAGTCGTCGTGCGCGTTTCGCCCTGGAAGGTACAATTTGGCTCCCGATGAATGGCTATTTCAAACCGGTGAAAAGCATTCCATGCGCAAGCGCGCATTTCATAAGTGCCCGTCCAGTCTTCGCCTGCCGCCAAATCAATATCCGCAGCGTCCGGCCACATACGATGCCAAGTCCCGATGCGGGTTCGAAGGCGCGCGCGGTCAAGCGGTACAGAAATCGTCCATTCGCTTGTGTTCCGGATCGTTATATCGACATCGCAATTGGCAAAAGCCGGCGCTGCGCACAGCGTCATGACGGCCATTATTCCCAGCGCTCTCATCGGAGACTCCCGTAAAAGACCGGGAAAGATACCATAATTCGCTGTTCCCGGAAAACGAGACGTTAGCCTTTCGTCGTGCTAGTCAAATATCGGGATACGGGGGTAGGTATGTTCAATAGAAAATTGTCTTCCGGATATTTGGTTCTGGCCACGATTTGCGGCACGGTATTGCTGGCCGGTTTCGGGACCGTCCGCAGTATGGGGCAGGATGCCGAGCACGGTCGGATAACGCGCCGGGCACTGGATTGCGCATCGCCCGCCGCTATCGATTTTTGTTTTCAACCCGATTCCATCGACAGTCTTGCTGGTCGCCCCGGTGATTTCGGTGCGGTTGGCGCACCCGACCGTGGGCGCGGCATGTTGACCTCATATGCACACTGCAGCGCCGGCGATTTCTACGATATCGTCGGTTACCCCCGGACACGAGAAGAGGCACAGGCCTCCTTGACCGAATGCCGTGACTATATGGCGGAGAATTTGCGTCACGCTGTGATCGATGCTGCCGATTTGCTCGATGAAGATGGTGAAATCCGGTCCAGCCAGATTCCGGGGTTTATACCCTGCGTCTATGCCGGGTCTGAACACGGGCGCGCAAAGTGCAATGTGCTGGCGCATCTGGGGCGCATTCTGCATGCCTCTCAGGATTTCTACTCCCACAGCAATTGGGTGGATTCTCCCGATCCGACACGGCCTGTGGGTCCTGAAAACCCTCCCGGCCTTGGCAATGCAGGCCCGGCGCCCTGGCTGGATCTGCGGCAGGATAATCCGGCTTTCCCGCGCGGTCTTATCTCGGGTTGTTTCGACAATGAATCCTTCCTCGGCGAGGAAAGAGGGTGTGTCTATGCCGAAGACGGCAGCCATCGCATCCGACACCTCGACGTCAATAAAGACACAGGAACCATCGATCCCGAGATTGGCGCGGCAACAACCCCGCGCGGAATGGTCGGCGATAATTTTGAACGGGCGGTCACAGCGGCGATTGCAGACAGTATTGATAAGTGGGCGACGTTCCGCGAGATGCTGGAAGAGCTCTATGGCACGACGCGGGCTGCCAGGATGGTTTGTGCGATAACGCATGACGATCCTCGCGATGATTGCACCTGACCGATCCCAGCCTTCGCCTTGACGACCGGCACCGTAAATGTTCCACACGGTCCACACATTTCCTGATGTCTGCAGCTTCGGCCTGACCCTTCCGGTTATGATGTGGCTGATCCCGATGCCCGGCAGTGATTGCCAGAGCGGACAGACACAAAAACTGGATGGATGACATGGAATTCGGTACCGGCGTATCGCTTGCGGCCTATTTTATCGTGATGATCGGCATCGGCCTGTATGGCTTCAAGCAATCAACGAGCGATTCCGCCGGCTATCTTCTGGGCGGGCGCAAGCTGGGCCCGGCCGTAACGTCGCTATCCGCGGGCGCATCTGACATGTCGGGCTGGATGCTGCTGGGCTTGCCGGGGGCGATGTTTGTATCGGGCCTGTCGGCCGCATGGATCGCGATCGGATTGTTGATCGGGGCTTTTGCCAATTACCTGATCGTGGCTCCGCGCCTGCGCGTCTACACCGAGACGGCCAAAGATGCGATTACGATCCCGGACTATTTCGAAAAGCGGTTCGACGACACGTCGCATTTACTGCGGGTGATTTCTTCCATCGTCATCATTCTGTTTTTCACGCTCTACACATCGTCCGGCGTGGTTGCAGGCGGGAAACTGTTCGATTCCGCTTTTGGCCTGCCCTATGAGCTCGGCCTGTTTGTGACGGCGGGTGTTGTTGTGCTCTACACGCTTCTGGGCGGCTTCATGGCTGTGTCGATGACAGATTTTGTGCAGGGTTGCATCATGTTCATCGCCCTGATCATCGTACCGGTGGCGGCATTGACAGGTATAGGCGGTTTCAGCGGCGCCACAGCCACGCTCAACACCATCGATCCATCCTTGTTGAACCTTTTTGGCGGAGTCGGCCTCGTCGGCATTGTTTCTGCGATGAGCTGGGGTTTGGGCTATTTCGGTCAGCCGCACATCATCGTTCGCTTCATGGCGATCCGTTCGGTGAAGGATATTCCGGCGGCCCGAAATATCGGCATGAGCTGGATGTTGGTGACGATTGTCGGCGCGTTGGCAACGGGATTGATCGGTCTGGCCTGGGTGACACAAAACGGCGTACCGGCAGATTATCTGGTCGACGGCGCTTTTGATGGCGAGACGATTTTCATCGTCCTGTCGCAAATCCTGTTCAATCCTTTCATTGGCGGGTTTTTGCTGGCGGCGATTCTGGCGGCGATCATGTCGACCATTTCCTCGCAACTTCTGGTGTCTTCCAGCTCTCTGACCGAGGATTTCTATAAAATCTTCCTGCGCAAATCGGCCAGCCAGAAAGAATTGGTGGCCGTAGGCCGTGTGGCTGTTGTGACGGTGGCGCTTTTTGCCATTGCGCTGGCTTGGAATCCGGACAGCAATGTCCTGACGCTGGTCTCCAACGCCTGGGCCGGTTTTGGCGCCGCTTTCGGACCGGTTGTTATCCTCTCTCTGTTCTGGAAAAAGATGACCCGTTGGGGCGCACTCGCCGGCATGGTGATTGGCGCGGCGACGGTATTGGCCTGGACCTATATCCCAATTCTGCCGGCAGATGACGGTCTGGTACCTCTGGGGAGCTGGATTTACTCGATCGTGCCGGGCTTCGTTTTCTGTTTTATCGCGATTGTCGTCGTCAGCTGGCTTTCGCCAGGTCCGAAACAATCCGTTGAAGACATGCATGATGATGTGGCCACGCAAATGGGCGCATCCGAATAGTGTCGCTGGGTCAGAAAATGGAAAGCTTCGTTTTGCGCGAAAACAGCTCTAACGCGCGTGTTCCGGCAAGGGAATTGCCCATCTGATCAAGTTCGGGTGACCAGACACAGATCGAATATTTGCCGGGAATGACGCCAACAATGCCACCGCCTACACCGCTCTTGGCGGGTATGCCTACGCGAAACGCAAAATTCCCGACGCCATCATAGAGCCCGCAGGTCAATAGCAGTGAATTGATCCGTTTGGCCCTCAAGGGGGTCATCATTTTCTCGCCATTGAGCGGGTGGATACCGCCATTCGCGAGGGGCAAAAATGAGCGGGCAAGATCACGACATGTCATGGCAGTGGCGCATTGGCGATAATAGGCCGCCAATACATCTTCCACGACAGCTTCCAGATTGCCCTGGCTTTTCAGAAGGTGCGCAATCGCGGCGTTCAGGTGGCCATGTTCGGCCTCGGATCGCGCTACAATCTCATCCAGATAGATTTTCTGGTTTGTCGCCAGCCGGCGCACGAGACCCAGAAGCTGTAGAATCGGACTGACGGAATGCGCGGTGATTGCATCCGTCACAACGATTGCGCCCGCATTGATGAAGGGGTTTCGCGGCAGACCGCGCTCGGACTCCAATAGAACCAGCGAATTGAACGCCGAACCGGAAGGTTCGCGGCCTACACGTTTCCACAAAGCGATTGGGCCCACCGTTTCCAGTGCCAGAATAAGCGCAAAGACTTTGGACAGGCTTTGAATGGAAAAGGCTTCATCGGCATCGCCGGTAGCAAATTCGGATCCGTCAACGCCGCAGACGACCATGCCGAACTTGTCAGGCGATATTCGAGCCAGCGCCGGGATGTAATCGGCAACCTTACCGCGCCCGATGACTGAACGGGCAGAACTGGCCACCTCGTCGAGGAGGGGTTGAAGGTTTGTCGATTCAAATTTGCTCATTGTTGCCCGGTTGCGACGCGATCGGGCGATCGCCCGTGCTGTCGGCGGCTCATACTGTGCTCATTGATTGACCCGGTTGGCAATCAGATCATCGACCACGGCCGGCTCTGCCAATGTCGATGTATCGCCCAGCGCGCCGAAATCATTCTCGGCAATCTTGCGAAGAATGCGGCGCATGATTTTTCCAGAACGGGTTTTCGGCAGTGAGGGTGCAAACTGAACAACGTCAGGCGTGGCAACCGGGCCGATTTCCGTTCTCACATGAGCTTTCAGTTCGGCAACACTGCCATCGTGCGGCGTAATGCCGGCGTTCAATGTCACATAGCAATAGACGCCCTGGCCCTTGATATCGTGCGGATAGCCCACCACTGCGGCTTCAGCGACATCCGGATGAGCCACAAGCGCGCTTTCAATCTCGGCCGTGCCGAGCCGGTGCCCGGATACGTTCAGGACATCATCAACACGGCCGGTAATCCACCAATAGCCATCGGCATCCCGCCGCGCACCGTCACCGGTGAAGTACAAGCCGCGATAGGTTGAGAAATAGGTTTCCGCAAAGCGTTTGTGATCGCCATAAACCGTGCGCATCTGTCCCGGCCAACTCTGCCGGATGACCAGATTGCCGGAAACCTCGCCCTCGGAATCAACAAATTCACCTTCTGCATCGACCAATGCCGGCTGAATGCCATACATGGGAAGCGAGGCGGCGCCGGGCTTGAGATCGTGTGCACCGGGCAAAGCGGAAATCATGACGCCGCCGGTCTCGGTTTGCCACCAGGTGTCGACGATGGGGCATTTTCCCTTGCCCACGACGCGGTGATACCAGGCCCAGGCTTCCGGATTGATCGGCTCGCCAACCGAGCCCAGCAAACGAAGACTGGACAGATCGTGCGCTTCAACCAGCGCATCGCCTTCGCGCATGAGCGCACGCAAGGCTGTGGGAGCGGTATAGAGAATATTGACCTGGTGTTTGTCGCACACTTCCCAGAACCGGTCCGCAGCCGGCCAGGTCGGCACGCCTTCAAACATCAAAGTCGTGACGCCGTTCGCCAGGGGTCCATAGGTCAGATAGGTGTGCCCCGTTACCCAGCCGATATCCGCCGTACACCAGAAAACCTCGCCGCGTTTGACTTCAAAAACCGTGTCAAATGTCAGAGCGGCCCAGAGTAGATATCCCCCGGTTGTGTGCATGACGCCTTTCGGCTGACCGGTTGATCCGGATGTGTAGAGGATGAAAAGCGGGTCTTCCGCCTCCATCGGCTCTGGCGGGCAATCGGCCGTCACGGTCAATGCAAGCTCGTGATGCCAGTGGTCGCGCCCCTCCACCCAATCGATGTCAACCCCGGTATGTTTCACACACAGAACCGCTTTCACGTCGCCTGCGATTTCAATGGCCCTGTCGACATTTTTCTTGAGGGCAATCGGCTTGCCGCCGCGCACGCCTTCATCGGCGGTGATTACAAATTCGGATTGACAGTCCTTGATCCGCCCGGCCAGGGCATCGGGAGAAAACCCACCAAAAACAACGGAATGCACTGCGCCAATACGGGCGCAGGCCAGCATGGCGTAAACGCCTTCAGGGATCATCGGCATGTAAAGCGTGACGCGATCACCCTTCTTCACACCCATGGCTTTCAGCTCATTTGCCATTCGGCAAACCTGATTATGAAGCTGTCGGTAGGTGATGGAGTGGTGTTTGGACGGATTATCGCCCTCCCAGATTATCGCGACATCATTGCCGCGCTTTTCCAGGTGCCGATCGATGCAATTGTACGCCACATTCAGAACACCGTCGGCAAACCATTTGCTGTCCAGATTGTCGGGGTCCCAGTTTACAGACGAAATTTCAGTGGGGGTTTTGATCCAGTCAAGGCGACGCAATTCCTCTGTCCAGAACGCGTCCGGCTCTTCGATCGAGCGGCGATAGCGCTCGGCATATTGTTTGGCGCTGGTTTGGCTATGCGGCTCATAATGATCCGGCACGGGAACAAGGTCCGGAGCTGATCCAGCGGATTTAGATGGGTCCGACATGCTATTCTCTCTCAGGCCGCCGTCTGGCTTTGGTTGCAGTCAAATCCAAGCGGATGGTGACTTCAAGCCATGATTGCCCGTAATCACTGGTTCGACGCAGCAGAATTGTGATCCACATGCTTTCTGGCGGACGGTATTCGAATATTCTCGACCATGGTCCGTATGGCATCCGGTGGCGAGGGCGTCAGTAGGGACACGGAAATCGAGACCGCAAAAGACAGGATCATGCCAATCGCGCCAAAGCCTTCGGGCGATATGCCGAGAAACCAGGATTGCGCGCTTCCCATTGTGAAATCCGGAAGCATTCCGGCCAGTCCCGTTATCGCGATGATTCCGGCCAATCCCGACATGCCCAGAAGAACCGGCAGCTGACCTGTTTTTCGAGTCCCGAAAAAGAGGACCAGCAAAGCCAATGCTGCCAACGCGGCGCACGCCCCCATCACGACGGAAGAGAACCCTATCTTGAAATGAACAATATAGGCCGCGGTCGTCACCAATCCTGCCGTCATGCCGCAAATTGCGCCGTGCTTGTTCATTCGCGTCCAGAAAATCCCCAATAGGATCGCCGGGAAAAAACTGGCGGCTGCGAGGCCAAAGGCAAATGCGACCACTGCCGCCACAAATCCCGGCGGATTTATTCCAGCGTAGATGGCAACCAGAACCGCCGCGACCGCTGCCAGTCGTGCGGTCAATAATTCCTGCGTGTCGCTCATGGAGGTGAAAAGGACTTTCCGGCACAGGTCATGGGAAACGGCAGACGAGATCACCATCAACAGGCCCGCCGCTGTGGACAGGGCTGCAGCCAGGCCCCCGGCAACCACCAGGCCGATCACCCATGCGGGAAGGCCGCCAATTTCGGGATTGGCGAGTACGAATATATCGCGATCGAGATGCGTTACCTCGTTGGTTTCAGGATCCGCGCGATACTGAATTCGGCCATCGCCATTGCGATCTTCCGCGTCCAGAAGTCCTGTGTCTCGCCAATTGTAGAACCAGGCGGGCGTTTCCCCTTCGCCAAGCGTAGCGCGATCTATCGTGCCAGCCGCCGCCGCGTCCGACCATCGGCTTTCATTGACAGATTCGATGAAATTGGCCCGCGCGAAAATCGCGACAGCCGGAGCGGTCGTGTAGAGAATGGCAATAAATACCAGCGCCCAGCCCGCCGATTTTCTGGCATCGGATGCTTTAGGCACGGTGAAAAATCGAATGATGACGTGCGGCAATCCTGCCGTGCCTACCATCAAGGCGAGCGTTATCGCGAAAACGTCAATGCGCGCCTTCGTGCCCGCCGTATAGGCGCTGAAACCAAGGTCTGTCAGCGTGGTGTCCAGGCTTTGCAGCAAGGGCAGACCATCCTGCGCATTTCCGATCAGGCCAAGCTGTGGGATGGGCGATCCGGTGATCTGGAGCGACAGGAAAATGGCCGGCACCATGAAGGCGAAGATTAGAACGCAGTATTGGGCAACCTGAGTGTAGGTAATGCCCTTCATTCCGCCCAGGGCCGCATAGAAGAGTACGATGATGGCGCCAATAATGACACCGCCCTCGATCGGAACGTGCAGAAAATTCGAAAACGCAATCCCTACGCCACGCATCTGACCGGCGATGTAGGTGAAGGAGATGAAAAGCGCGCAAATGACCGCGACGATCCGTGCGGCCTGCGAGTAATAGCGATCGCCGACAAAATCCGGCACGGTGAATTTGCCAAATTTTCTCAAATAGGGAGCCAGCAAAAGCGCGAGCAGGACGTATCCGCCGGTCCAGCCCATGAGGTAGACGGACCCGTCATATCCGGAAAAGGCGATGATTCCGGCCATAGAGAGAAAGGAGGCAGCGCTCATCCAGTCTGCGGCCGTCGCCATACCGTTGAAAATGGGGGGCACGTCGTGACCGGCGACATAGAAATCCTGCGTCGAGCCGGCCCGCGCCCAGATTGCGATGCCGATATAGAGGCCAAAGCTCGATATGACGAACAACGCCGTCCAGAAGAGCTCAGGTGACAGGCCGAGTATGTCCATGAGTATGATCCTCAGTCCATATCATCATCAATGCCGTATTTCCGTTCGAGGCGATGCATTAAAACGGAATAGGCAAAAATTAGAATGACAAACACATATATGGAGCCCTGTTGCGCCATCCAGAACCCAAAAGGCGCGCCGCCGATGGAAAACTGGTCCAGCGTCTCACGAAACAAAATCGCGGCGCCAAAGGACACAAGCGCCCAGATGGCGAGTAATGCGGCCATCAGCAGAAGGTTGGCCCTCCAATACGCCTTGAAATGCGCTTCCGAGATATTTCCCGTATCGACGGGTGTCGCCTTGGACGATTGATTCTCGGCCATACATGTCTCCCCAATTCCACACAGATTGGGGAGTATGGCAAAAATCGGCGTCGGGCGTCACCCCAAAATTTCGATCACGCCTGGCGAGATTCGCTATTCGCCAACTCATCCGCTTTCAGACGCCTTTTGATGAGCGACCAGTATCGCGTCGGCAATAATCGTTCGAGCCAGTGAATGATATGGGCGTCTCTGCCGACAAAAACGCGGGGCTTGCGACGCTCAACACCCTTCAGGATGATGGCTGCTGCCTGCGCGGGCGGCATGACCAGAGCTGTGTCGGCGACCTTCTGGGCGGCATGATAATCTGCATCAGAAACACCGGCTCCGCGAGGTGCACGCTTGGCAATGTTGGTGGCAATGCCGCCCGGATGAATTGTGGTGACGCCGATCGGTGAATCCATCAATTCATGGCGCAGCGCCATGGTGAAGCCACGTACACCGAATTTTGCCGCGCTATAGGCGGTTTGCCCCTCCGGCGCTATCACGCCGAAAATGCTGGATATATTGGTGATATGCCCCTCGGACTGCTCCTGAATGATCGGGAGGAAAGCTCGCGTCATGCGAACTACCCCGTTCAAATTGATATTCACCAACCAGTCAAATTGTTCTGATGAAACCTGATCAAACCGTCCGCCCAGCGCGACCCCGGCATTGTTGAACAGGAGATGAACCTCGCCATGCGTGTGTCTGACCTCATTCGCAAAATCATTAATCGCCTGCTCATCGCCGACATCCAGAACACTGGTGGTGATGCGCAATGTGTTCGACCGCAATTCTGATGCGACCGCTTCCAGACCCTCCGCATCAATATCTGCAAGCGCCAGATTGCAATCCTTTGCCGCGAGCGCCCTGGCCAAGGCGGCGCCGATACCGCTCGCCGCGCCCGTAATCACGGCTGTTTTCCCGGCAAATTGCAGGCGACTCATTCAGCCGCCTCCAGAATCGTACCTTCGGATGGAAGGCTTTGCGCACGACGAAACTGCATCGCACCGTCCTCAATCCGCCCGAAACGGATGGCCATCATGTCTGCAAAATAATTCATATGCACCTGCCAGGGCGACTTGGGTCCCTGCATGGGCAGGGTGTCACGCGCCCGCTGGAAATAACCTGAATCGAGAAGCCGCAGCGGTTCGCGTGGCATGTCGGCCGCCGGTACAGGCACGGCGATGTCGGCGGCGATCTTGTCCATATGATTGAGAGTTCGGCAAACGCGTTCGCACGTCAGATCGATTTTCAACGTCCATGAGGCATTGGTGTAACCGAACGCCATGGCCATATTTGGAATGTCGCTCACCATCATGCCGCGATAGACCACATGGTCGGGCGTTGTGACCTGCTTTCCGTCTATCGTTACCTCCATTCCGGCCATGAGCTGGAGATTCAGTCCCGTCGCAGGAATGATCAAATCCGCATCAAGATGATTGCCGGACTTCAGCTGGATGCCGGATGACGTGATACGCTCGATATGATCGGTTTCAACGGACGCTTTTCCGGATCGCAAAGCGGCGAAGAAATCACCATCCGGCGCAGCGCAAAACCGCTGGTCCCAGGGTTTGTAATCCGGCGAGAAATGCGTTTCGACATCGAATTCCGAGCCCAGCGCCGCGCGCGCCTGCTTCAAAACCCCTTTTTTGACAAAGTTCGGAAACGCCTGCGCGAGATTGAAGATAAGCATGGTTTCCAGGATATTCTTGTAGCGCGTGATGGAATAGGCGATGCGCGCCGGTAGAATTTTGCGAAGGAAATTGGCCGTTCTGTCTGTGGTTGGCCGCGCGGCGATATAGGTCGGCGAACGCTGCAACATGGTGACATGTTCTGCGGCCTCCGCCATTGCGGGCAGCAGCGTTACGGCCGTTGCACCCGATCCGATGATGACGATTTTCTTGTCGGCGTAATCATAGGATTCGTCCCATTTCTGGGGATGAATGAAATCGCCCTCGAAGTCCTCAACCCCTTCGAAGTGCGGCAGGTACCCGTGGTCGTAACTATAATACCCTGAAGCCATGAAAAGAAATTTCGCGACATATTCTTCCGGACCATTCGGCCCGTCTGCCGTAATGGTCCACAAGGCGCGCGATGAATGCCACGCGGCGGAGATTGCCTTACGCCCGAATTTGATATGGTCCAGCATGCCACTGGTTCTGGCGGTTTCGGTGACATAATTGCGAATTGCCGGACCGTCGGCGAAAACCTTGCCGTCCACCCAGGGTTTGAAGGCATAGCCGAATGTATACATGTCGCTGTCGGATCGAATGCCGGGATAGCGAAACAAATCCCACGTGCCACCGATTTGATCCCGCGCTTCGAGAATCGCGTAGGATTTTCCCGGGCATCGCTTCAATAGATGATGCGCCATGCCGATTCCGGATACGCCGGCTCCGATAATCAGAACATCAATTTCGATTTCACCCATGTCCGATCTCCCCGGCAGTGAACGATGTTCACTATGGCGGAAAGTGCTGCTGGATCAACTGTCACCGATCTTGACTCAAGAGAATGCATGACGCGCGATCGGATTGCGCTAGATTGTCGACGATAGAGGAGACGCCTATGCCGGATATATCCATGCCTCAACTCGTCGGCCTTAACCTGGCCATGGCGGTCGGCTTGTTTTTGCTTCTCTGGCTGATTGCCCTGCGGCTGCGCGATGTCAGCTTTATCGACGCTTTCTGGGCGCTGGGCATGGTGGTTCTGGCCATTAACAGCCTTGCCTGGGTAGACGGGGATGTGATGCGGCAAGTCGTGTTGACCGGTCTTTGTGTGGTCTGGGGGTTGCGACTGGGGCTTCACCTATTTGGTCGCTGGCGGCGGGACGGCGTCGACAAACGCTATTCGAACCTGTTTGCCCGGCTTTCACCGAAGGGTTTCGGGTTTGCAAAGGCCAGCCTTCTTTTCGTGTTTTTGCCGCAATCCATCCTGATGTGGATGGTGAGCCTACCGGTCCAGCTGGGCCAGTTCGGGAGTTCCTTTGGCGCACTGGCCATTATTGGAGGGCTAATCGCGGTTATTGGCATTGCGTTCGAAACGATTGGCGATGCACAGCTGGAGGCGTTTCGCCGCAACCCGGACAATAAGGGAAAAGTCATGGATGCGGGCTTGTGGCGATATACGCGGCATCCGAATTATTTCGGCGATTTTTGTGTCTGGTGGGGCCTGTTCCTGATCGCTGCGGAAACGCCTTATGGATGGTTGGCGCTTCCGGGCCCGCTTTTCCTGAGCTGGACGCTGATGAAATGGAGCGGCGCGCCTTTGCTGGAGCGCGGGCTCGCCGAGAGTCGGCCGGGCTATGCGGAGTATGTCTCCCGAACCAGCGGGTTTTTTCCCTGGTTTCCAAAATCTTCTGACTGAAAAACACCACTTCCTGCCCAAGCGTCCATAAAATATCGGTATTTTCTGAATGCTGATGACGACCGCCCCGAATTCTGTTAACGATTTGGCAGGGAGCGCATATGCGGCGGATAATTGAAATCATCAGCGCAGGGGGTATCGCGCTCGGCGGCTTGTTGTTTGGCCTTGTCACGCCTGTGAGTTCGGATGAAGCGCCGTGGGACGCGCAAGCGGCTATTCTCAACTCTTTCAGTCAGGATTCCGCGCCGGCGATTTCGGTCGAAACGGCGCGGACAGCCACCGCGATCATGAGCGTGCGCCAATCCTTCAGCAGTGATTTCGCGCACTCCCAGACGCGATTTGTGCTGGCCGACCCGCCGGGGCCGGGTGAGTTGGTGATGGAAACCGAGACATTGGCAGAGGAGGCGTTTCAACGCGTCGTTCTGGCCGAAGAATCACCCCAGAGACTGACGACCAATGTGCGGATCGCCGCGCCGATTACGGCGTCGGATACAGACGCGGTGGTCACACCCTATGCCGGCCTGGCCGTAACGCCCGAAGGCACCGAAGCCCGACTCGGCGCAAGGTTCCAGGTTGGTGATGGACGCGGCCCGGAATCGCGCTGGTTCCTGTTTGCCGCCGCCGAACGGCAAGCGCTTTTCTATGACACAATGGCGTTCAGTCGACCCTTGCAGGCCGTTGATCTGGTGCCCTATTCGGTGATTGGTGATATTCAGGCGGGCGTCGCCTACCGTCTCTCGGAACGTTCAGATGTGGCGCTGGCCTATGTTCGTCGTGACTGGGCCTATCATTACGGCACGGATGACTGGGAAGAGACCGAAGAGTTTGCAGCGGTATCAGTTTTTGCGCGCTGGTAGCCCGGTTAGATCCGCCAGTAATTGTTTCAATAACTCATTCTCCGGATCGAGCAGGCGCGCCTGACGCAGCAATTCCGGCGTTCGACCCGGATCGCTGATGGTTGCCGCAATCAGGCCTGCCAGTTCCTTGCCTTCATCGATCCTGTTTCTGACTTCGAGAAAATACCGGGAGGCGAGCGCGTCGCGTTCGGTCAATTGAGGCAGAATGGCGCGAATATAAGCTGAGGCCGCCACCGCCGGGTCGTCGCCATGGACGGGCGGTGTTGAGTCAAGCTCGGCATATATTTCAAGCCATGCGTCGATCACATCCGAGAAAGCCGCCGTTTTACGCACAGTCTGGGAAATGTGGGCGGCGTTTTGCCAGTCCAGCCCCGCTATCTTGGCCGCAAGATCATGCGTGTCGGGTAGATCCTTAAGGGTTTGAAAGCCAAAATTCATCGGTCGCAATTTGTTGAAGTTCTTTGTCGTGATCAGCGGGCCTGTCCGGCCATAGTCCGACAGGATCACCGCACACCCCATGGCCATGGCCTCGATGGCAGCGCGCGCCTTTGCAAAGACCAGCCCGTATTCGGCCAGATCCTGTTCGGGGTGGTCCAGCACGCGGCCGGCTGCCCCGGCAAAATCCAGCGTCATGCCATGCGCATCACAGGCCTGTCTGAAAGGCTGCAAGTCTGAGGGGTTTGCAATATTGGAAAAGACCAGCGCCCTTTTTTGCCGCTCAACGGAATTCGATGCCGTACCGGTGTGCGCAAACCGCTCCAGATCCACGCCATTGAGGATGACGTGGATTCGTTCTTCAGGAATGTTGTTATCTTTTACGAGATAATCACAGCAGGCATTATCAACGGCAACATATCGGCGGACATTGGGGAATTTCGCAAGCGGCGCTTCCTGCCAGGGCAGAACCCCATGACAGACGCTGACGGCAGGTGTTTCCGGAAACGCCATGAAAGCCATTGCGGATGGCGCATGGTGTTGTGCGTGAATGATGTCCGGCGGCGGGATTGTGGCCAGATCGTCGGTGACGTCTATGCCCGCTTGCTGAAGGTCGTTTGCCACGTCACCCAATTCTGGCGAGAAACAGATCGGGTGATGGCCTCTGGCTTTCAAACCGAGGGCAAGATCACGCACATAAAGTTCGGTGCCGGCCCGCCGGTGCAGCGCGTGATTGGTGATCAGAATCTTCACGCCGCAACCATCAGGCTTTCAAGGATCGGGCGAAGATGATTCCTGTATGTGAGCGCTGAAGCATATTTTCCCTCACGGACGCGGCGGCGACCATGCGCTTCGAAAAACGGTGTGCGCTCCCGAAAGGTGGCGTCATATTGCGGCCATTCCAGAGCGGGGCGCAGAATTTCCCGCGCTTGCGCGCCGCGGCCATATCGCGCCAGCAGGTTCTCCGCCTCCTGTGATAATTGCGGACCCGCAGCGGAAATATATGTCTGAATGAGCGCCAGTTTCCCCGACAATTCCGGTCCATCCATTGTGAAATCCAGGCAATCGGCCGGGCGCGCATGACCAAAATCGGCCGGATCACCATCAAGCGCGATATCGTACACCGGGATCCGGAAACTGGCGGCTATCGACATGACCAGAAAATGGCAGAGATCGTGGACGGGGTTATAACCCTCGGCCGAATCTGTAATCAGAAAGCGCGGTGTCTGATGTTCAATTCGAACAATAATGTCCTGCCGAAGCGCGCGTAAGGGTGCATCATCTCTGGATGCCAATGCCGCATAGAAAATTTTATCCCTTCGCGCAGTAAATGGCTCCCGCTGTGGCAGGCCTGCGGATATCAGGGTCTGCTCGGTCAGATGCATTCTGGACTGGCCCGTCGATGCCGATGCATCGGTCAGAAACAGGCTGCGTGCCTGCAATTGTTGCAGCGCGTGAAGAATGCGCAATTCATGACCGGGATGGGCAAATATCGCCAAAGGTGCACTTTCCCGCGCCATTCCTGATTTTGTCCCTATATATTCAGATACAAAGCTGCGGCACCATCATGCGGACCGCAATGCTTGAAGTGAAGGAGAAATGTCGCAATGGCGAATATCTGGCACGGCGGGCGATTTCCGCTGGAATATGTGAATTTTCCCGAGCGCCAGACGATGGCTTCAACGATAGGCATAGAGATCACCGAGGCTGGCGATGACTGGGTGCGTGGCAAAATGCCGGTGAATAATGGCACGCGGCAACCCTTTGGCCTCCTGCATGGCGGGGCCTCTGTCGCGCTGGCCGAAACGCTGGCCTCTATCGGGGCTTTCTGCACGCAGAATCCCGAGACACACGCGGCGGTCGGTATGGAGATAAATGCCAATCACGTCCGGTCGGTTCGCGAGGGCTTTGTCTATGGCGAGGCCAGAATGGAAACCATGGGCCGCACGACCCAAGTCTGGACGATCCGCATCAGCAATGAGAATGGCAAACTTGTCTGTCTTTCCCGCTGCACGATGGCGATAATCAAACAGGCTGGCTAGTGCGCCTCACCCCAGTGGTGACCCGCTTTTGCGTCAACATCCAGCGGTACGGAAATATCAATTGCCGGCAGAGCTGCGCCCGACATGACCTTCTTGACCAGACCGATCAGATCTTCTGCCTGCTCTTCGGGCACCTCGAACACCAATTCGTCATGCACCTGCAGAAGCATGCGCGCCTCCAACCCTGCCTGCTCCATTGCGGCCGGCAGACGGATCATGGCGCGCCGGATCACATCGGCAGCCGAGCCCTGAATGGGCGCATTGATCGCCTGACGTTCGGCAAACTGGCGCATATTCGGGTATTTATCCTTGATCGAGGGCAGGTGCGCGCGGCGTCCGAAAATGGTCTCGACATAGCCTTTGGCTTTCACCTCTTCGCGCTTGTCATCCATATAGGTTTTAACGCCCGGAAATTTCTCGAAATACTTCTCGATAAACGTCTTGGCTTCATCTCTCCCGATGCCGAGATTGTTGGCGAGGCCAAACGCAGAAATCCCGTAAATGATGCCAAAATTGATGGCCTTCGCCTGACGTCGCACCATCGGATCCATGCCGTCAATCGGCACGCCGAACATTTCCGACGCCGTCATGGCGTGAATGTCATCGCCGCGCTTGAAGGCGGCTTTCAGCGCTTCAACGTCCGCGATATGGGCCAGAAGGCGCAATTCGATCTGGGAATAATCTGCGGCGACCAGCACATTGCCGGGCTCAGCAACAAAGGCTTCGCGGATTTTTCGTCCCTCTTCGGTGCGGATCGGAATATTCATCAGATTGGGTTCGGAGGATGCCAGTCGTCCTGTCGTGGTCGAGGCCAGAGAGAAAGACGTATGAACGCGTCCCGTATCCGGATTGATCGCGGCGCCCAGCGCATCGGAATAGGTCGATTTCAGCTTGGCATAGGTGCGCCAGGAGAGAATGGCCTGCGGAAGCTCGTGGCCTTCAGCCGCCAGGCTTTCCATGACCGAGACGTCGGTTGACCATGCACCGGTCTTGGTTTTCTTCCCGCCGGGCAGACCCATCTGGTCAAACAGGATTTCGCCAAGCTGTTTGGGGCTGCCGAGGTTGAATTTCGTGCCAACCAGTTCGTGTGCGCGGGCTTCATGCTCCGCCATTTTCTGCGCAAAATCCGAGGACAGGCGCGATAGCTGCGCCTTGTCGACCTTGATGCCGGCCAGCTCCATATCCGTCAGGATTTTCGGCATGGGGCGTTCAATGGTTTCATAGAGCGTCGTCTTGCCTTTACCCGGCACGCTGGGTTTGAGAATTTCCCACAGGCGCAGCGTTACGTCTGCATCTTCGGCGGCGTATTCGGTGGCTTTGGGAAGGTCGACTTCGCCGAAACTGATCTGTTTCTGCCCGGTGCCGCACACCTCCTTGAACTTCATCGGTGTATGGCCGAGATGCAGCTCGGACAATTCATCCATGCCGTGCCCGTGCAAGCCGCTATCGATCACATAGGAGAGCAGCATGGTGTCGTCATAGGGCGCGACATTGACGCCATAGCGCGACAATACGCCGAGATCATATTTGATGTTCTGACCAATTTTAAGAACAGAACGGCTTTCCAACAATGGCTTTAACGCCGCGATGGCAGATTTGAGATCAATCTGGTCAGGGCGATTTCCGCCGCCGAGCAAATCGCCAGTCGTGCCGTGATCAAGCGGGATGTAACAGGCCTTTCCGGGAGCGGTGGCGAGTGAAATACCCACTATATTGGACGCAACCGCCGACAAGCGGTCGGTTTCGGTGTCCACCGCGATCACTCCAGCCTTGAAAGCCGCTTCGATCCAGCTTTCCAGTGCCGCCATCGTGGTCACGCAGTCATATTTCGAACGATCAATCGGCGCCGTCGCATCGCCAGTTGAATCCGCTGCGGGCGCGCCCAACGCCTCTTCAACGCGGCGCGTTATGGTCCGAAACTCCATCTCTTTCAGAAAGGCGACCAGCGTATCGGCATCCGGTTCGTCCGTACCGAATTCGTCGAGTGAATTTTCAACCGGGACGTCGACCTTGAGCGTGACCAATTCTTTCGAAATCCGCGCCAGGTCGGCAAATTCGATCAGATTCTCACGGCGTTTATTCTGTTTGATCTCGCCCGCACGGGACAAAAGTGTTTCGAGATCGCCAAATTCCTCGATCAACTGGCTTGCGGTCTTGGGTCCGATGCCCGGAATGCCGGGCACATTGTCGGAGGAATCGCCCATCAGGGACTGGATTTCGATCACCTTGTCCGGACCCGCCCCGAATTTTTCGACCACACCGGCGGGATCGATGCGCTTATTCTTCATCGTGTCAAACATGGTGACGCGTTCGCCAACGAGCTGCATTAAATCCTTGTCGGACGACACAATCGTGACTTTCGCCCCTCTCGCTTCTGCCTGGCGGGCATAGGTGGCGATGAGATCATCGGCCTCGTACCCTTCCATCTCGATGGAGGGCGTGCCGAAGGCGCGCGTGGCGTCCCGGATGATGGAAAATTGCGGCACCAGATCTTCCGGCGCGGGCGGGCGATGGGCTTTATATTGCGGATAGATGTCATTGCGGAATGTCTTGCCCGAATGGTCAAAGATCACGGCGAGATGGCTGGGCTGTTCGTCCCCTTTCAAATCCTCCAGCAGCTTCCACAACATGTTGCAAAAGCCCTGCACCGCGCCAACCGGGGTTCCGTCCGAGCGCGTCAGCGGTGGCAGCGCATGGTAAGCACGAAAAATATAGCCTGACCCGTCAATCAGATAGACGTGAGAGGTTTCATCTACTTTGCGTTCGACCGCCATATAACCGACCTTGCTTGCTTGGGATTCAAGCTAGGCGGGGTTGCCGGGTGAGGCAATTCAAGTGTCAGCCCGGAAACACGATAGGCCCGAGAATCGCGCCCAGAGCCGCGATCATGACGGCGCCGACCAGATTCAGTCGCAAGCCCGCCCGTATCATCTGGCCTTGCGTGGTCGCGCCCGAGGCAAAGACGATGGCATTGGGAGCCGTGGCGACCGGCAGCATGAAGGCAAAGCTGGCCGCGATGGCGACCGGCACAATCAGGCGCTCCGCCGGAAAGCCGGCGCCGGCAGCCATGGCGGCCAGAACCGGCAGGAAAGCCGATGTGGTCGCGACATTCGAGGTCAATTCGGTCAGGAAAATCACAATCAGGACGAGGGTGAAAACCAGCAGCGGGGCGGGGAAGGCGGCGAGAAAGCTCATTTGACCGCCGAGCCAATCGGCGAGGCCTGTGGCCGTCAGCGCGGCCGCAAGGGACAGCCCCCCGCCAAAAAGCACAATGACATTCCAGGGCAGGCGGTGGGTGTCATCCCAATCCATCAACATCTTGCCCTTGTCAGTGCCAGAGGCACCGGCCGGAATGAGGAAGGCTGCGAGCGCGCCCATCATCGCAATCTGGGTATTGGAAACGCCGAGATTGATAGTGAGGTCCAGACTGGACTGGAGCCAATCAAGAAGCGGATTCCAGAGATAGGCCTGCCCCATCCAGAGAGCGGCAACGACGCTGAACAGGATTGCGATACGCGCTTCCGGGGCCGTGATTTTTCCTAGCGTTTTCAATTCTTCGCTGACAATGCGACGCGCCGCGGCAGAATCGACCTTGCTTGTAAGTTTGAAAGCCCAGCGCGTGAGAATGAACCACATGACCGGAATGAACAGGATCACAGCTGGCAAGCCGATCATGGACCAGGTTACCGGATCAATCGTGCGGCCAAATTCACGCTCAAGAAAACCAATGGCAATGAGGTTTGTCGGCGTACCGACAAATACGCCCACACCACCCACCGATGCCGCATAGGCCACGCCCAGCGCCAGAGCGACAGGGAAGTCCTTGCTGGCATGACCTTCCTTGCCGACTTCCTGTGCCACGCGCAGGGCGATCGGGATCATCATGATGGTTGTTGCCGTGTTCGAAATCCACATCGAGATGAGCGCGGCAGCGGTCATGAAACCGGCGACCAGAAAATCCGGCCGACCGCCAAATGTGCGAACAATGTTCAGTGCAATGCGGGTGTGGAGATTCCAGCGTTCAACCGCCAACGCAATGATAAAACCGCCGAGGAGGAGCATGACAATCGGGCTAGCATAGGGACTGGCGGTGGCGCCGACCGAATTGATGCCGAGGAGCGGAAACAGCGCAAGCGGGACGAGCGCTGTTGCGGCAATCGGGATAGCTTCT
>Ga0316204_10003328_pt1 | contig 32650 bp, 39 predicted proteins | sample 6monrhotite_MG_2_FD_205661 | JGI IMG/M metagenome (GOLD analysis project Ga0316204, IMG submission 205661) | Microbial mat bacterial communities from mineral coupon in-situ incubated in ocean water Damariscotta River, Maine, United States -... | ecosystem: Environmental > Aquatic > Marine >... | reverse complement strand
GAGAAATGCCTTGATTGACCTGAAGTATCAACGGAACAAGTTGGCAGTTTCACTACTATCTTTGCTAATAGTGTTTGTCCAGTACAACCCGTTCATGATCGAAGGATTCACGCAGCTAAATAAAGCAGCTAGACCTGCGTTGTAATCTGATAGCAGGTTACGGTGCTAAGTTTGCGCTATCAGGTAAACGATTTCTCCTTAGAGTTCCACTGCGTTGCACAATGCGTCGGAATAATTCACCTGACAGCGCTTACGAAGAAAAACTTATTCACTTAAACAAAAAAGCCGACACTAAAAGTGCCGGCTTTTTGTTACCTGAAAATAAAATCAGGCTGAACGTTTATCTCGTTTACGTTCATGTTCCTTAAGAAAACGTTTACGAATACGAATGTGGTTCGGTGTTACTTCTACCAATTCATCATCATCAATAAATTCTAATGCTTGCTCCAATGTCTTGCGGATTGGTGGCGTAAGCACTTGTGCTTCATCGGTGCCAGATGCTCGAACATTGGTTAGCTGCTTTCCTTTTAACGGATTAACAACTAAGTCATTACCACGAGAGTGGATGCCGATAACCTGACCTTCATACACTTCATCGCCGTGTGAGCTGAACAAACGACCGCGTTCTTGTAGGTTAAATAAACCAAAGGTCAAACATTTACCCTGACCATTTGAAATCAATACACCATTAATACGTTGTCCATAATCACCGGCCTTCACTGGTGCATATTTATCAAATACGCTGTATATCAGGCCAGTGCCTTGTGTCGCGGTCAGGAACTCGGTACGGAAACCAATCAAAGCACGCGCAGGAATAACAAAATCCAGACGTACACGGCCTTTACCATCCGGCATCATATTCTTCAATTCACCGCCACGTGTACCGAGTGACTCCATAACACTGCCTTGGTGTTGATCTTCTACATCCACAGTCAGTTGTTCAAATGGTTCACACATCACACCATCGATTTCTTTAGTGATAACTTCCGGGCGTGAAACACCCATTTCAAAACCTTCACGACGCATGGTTTCAATCAAAATAGAAAGGTGTAATTCACCACGACCAGAGACCTTGAATTTATCAGGATCACCGCCATCGTCTACACGTAGTGCAACGTTGTGCTTCAACTCACGATCGAGACGTTCACGGATCTGACGAGAAGTAACAAACTTGCCATCTTGTCCTGCAAATGGAGAATTATTTACTTGGAAAGTCATCGTGACCGTTGGCTCATCAACACTTAATGCAGGTAATGCTTCAACCGCACTTGGATCGCAAAGCGTATCTGAAATATTCAATTCTTCAATACCCGTAAAGGCAATGATGTCACCGGCAATGGCTTCATCAACCTCAACACGCTCAAGACCCATAAAACCCAGTACCTGTAATACACGTCCATTACGCGTTTTACCGTTTCTATCAATAATCGTAACTGGCGTATTGGTTTTAACCCGGCCACGTTCGATACGCCCAATACCAATCATACCCACGTAACTGTTGTAATCGAGCTGGGTGATTTGCATTTGGAATGGACCATCAATATCCACTTTACGAGGCTTAACATGATCAAGAATGGTTTGTAGCAATGGCGTCATATCACCATCGCGCACATCGGCATCATCACCAGCATAACCATTCAGTGCAGAACAATAGCTGACATGAAAATCGAGCTGCTCATCAGTAGCGCCAAGACGATCAAACAAATCAAAGGTTTGATCTACAACCCAATCCGGGCGTGCACCTTCACGATCAATCTTGTTAATGACAACAATTGGATTTAAACCTAACGCGAGCGCCTTTTGCGTTACAAAACGTGTTTGTGGCATAGGACCTTCAACAGCATCAACGATCAATAATACGGTATCAACCATAGACAGGACACGTTCTACCTCACCACCGAAATCAGCATGGCCTGGGGTGTCAACGATATTAATACGTTCGCCATTCCAACGAATTGCCGTTGGTTTAGAAAGAATCGTAATACCACGCTCTTTTTCTAGATCGTTGGAATCCATGACACGTTCTTCAAAATCACCACGGCTATCTAATGTGCCAGCGTGTTGTAGTAATTTATCAACAAGGGTGGTCTTACCATGATCGACGTGGGCAATGATGGCGATATTTCGGAATTGTTCACTCACTGTGATTCTGTCCTGTCTGAGGCCGAGAACGGCCTAATGGTTAAAAGCCGCGCATTATACCTGAAGTACACCATTTACATAGCTTTCCCTCATGTTTTCTGTCTGATTACCGATAACTCACGTAAATATTGACTTTGCTAGGTGCACAAGCCCCCTCACAGGAGACATAACATGGCGGAAAACATGGGAAATAGTGTAAATATCGCCGATCAGCATTCCAATCTGACCGAGGGATGCGCTGATGATATATGCCAAATACGCAGAACGGTCCGGATGCTCGACCTTGCTGCAGCCCGAGTTTCCTATGCCCTGCATGATGGCAACGATTCGGTTGATACACTAATTAGCTCTTTTACGAATATGACAGAGCAAGTTATGACCATGCAAAGCGGTATTGAATCTCTACCCGATAGTGATGAAAAAACAGCTCTGTTAGGAAATTGTCAGCAGGCAATGAAAACGGTTCAGGAAACCACCATGGCCTTCCAATTTTATGATCGTCTTAGCCAACGCATGCAACACATCTCCATTAGTCTCGATGAACTATCTAAGCTCATCGACACACCTGATTTAATGAAACATTCCACCTCTTGGTTAGCACTTGAAGATAAAATCCGTTCTCACTACACGTTGGATAACGACCTGAATATGTTTGATGCTGTACTGGCTGGTGAAAATATCGAAGACATCCTCTCTAAGGCAACCAACGTTGTTGAAGATGATGGTGACATCGAATTGTTTTAAAATAATATAGTAGATCGGCTTTGCAACGTCGCGGTTTTGTTTAATGAGTTAGATTAGAAAATACTTATAGACATCAGATTTACATTAACAAATTAGCTCTAGCAAGGTATGCTTAGGCCACGCAAAATAATGTATATGTGAATTTTATGGATGTGACCGAGAACTCAAGTGATAACAGTGCTGAACGACGCAATCGTGCCAACAGCATAGAAGAACACCTAACCGATGAACGTGCTGATATGCTGGTGCAGTTTTGTCGTATAGCAGGTGTCGAACCTTGGGAAGATCCGCATACCACCGATGAACTGCAAATCATGCTGCAACACTTTTGTGAAATTCTTGTCGATTACCTTGCAGCGGGTCATTTTGGACTCTATCAACGTTTTATTGATGGTGAAGAGCGTCGTACTGAAATTCGTGATTTAGCCGAAAAACTTTACCCACAAATCTCAGAAACCACACAAATGGCATTGGATTTTAATGACAAATATGAAACCCAAAGTGATAAAGACTTCGATAAGTCCTTTTCAGATGACTTATCAAAGCTAGGCCAAGCACTTGCCGTTCGTATTGAATTAGAGGATCAACTACTTAACGTCACACGCTAAGCCAGCCCACCCTTAAATTCCCCCAAGAAAGCTGATGCCATTCAGCTTTTTTTGTTTTTAACACAAATAAAGCTAAATATTTCTACCTAAGTGTCGATTACTCTAAGTAATAACCAACCAAATCATTTTAGGTAGAGGTATTCCATGGCTACACTTATGCAATCTGTCGACGATCGTACTCGCTTAGCAGGTGCGAATCGTCTAGAAGTACTGCTCTTCAGTCTTGGTAAAGATAAAGATACCAATCGCGAAGAAGTTTTTGGTATTAATGTATTCAAAATTCGTGAAGTCATGCACGTTCCAGAAGTTACTCAGGCTCCCGATATGCCCGCAGGCGTCAAGGGCATGGTTTGCCTACGCGGCGATATGATTCCCGTTATTGACCTAGTTCATTTCTGTAATTTGAATATGTCGGAAGAACCTAAAGTGCTCGTTGTTACCGAGTTCAACCGCCAAACTCAGGGCTTTTTGGTTAGCAGTGTCGAACAAATTCTGCGCATGGAATGGAATGAAATCAAAGTTCCACCTGACATGCTTGCTAACCGCCTAGGTGGCTTAGTTACCGCTGTAACTGAACTCAAAGACGGCCGCATCGTTATGGTATTAGATGTTGAAAAGGTTCTCGCCGAAACATCCACTGATCTTGATGATCCAACCCGATTTGAAGGCGTCGAAAATCTGAATACCAAGGCAACTATTCTCTTTGCCGATGATTCATCTGTCGCCCGCAAACAAATATCGAAAACCCTCGATACGCTTGGCATTGATTACATGAGTGCCAAAAATGGCGAAGAAGCCTGGGAACGCTTAGACGAACAAGCTAAATATGCTGAGTCAATTGGTGTCCCGTTGAGAGATGTCATCCGACTTGTTTTAACCGATATTGAAATGCCCGGCATGGATGGTTATGTATTAACCCGTAAAATTAAAGATGACCCACGCATGAAAGATTTACCCGTTATTATGCACTCATCTCTATCCGCTGATGCCAATATCAGCATAGGCAAATCAGTAGGCGTCAATGCCTACGTTGCTAAATTTGATCCACGCGAACTAGCCAAAACACTCGAGCCTTTTCTTAAGACAGATCAATAATGCGGTGGTGGCGGCTCGTCGGCTTGGTTACCTTCGGGCGCAGGCGATGCCGCTTGTAGCGCTTTCTGTAAGCGCTCGACTTCGTTAACTAAGATTTCAATTCTAAGTTGCTGCTTTGCCATCTCATCACTCATCGTATGCAAGGCATTTTCTTGAAAAGATAACCTCATTTCCAATTCATCTATTCTTGCCTCACTCATACTTACCTCTCTTAAATCTCTTTATATATTCGTAATATCTGAACTATACCTTAACAAACGACTCTATTCAGTAGAGGTGATGCCATGACAACATCAACTATTCAAATTAATGATAAACCCGTCGAAGTTAGAATTAGCGATAAAGCCAATGCCGCTCTCGCGATACGCACAACGCCCATCACCGCAGAAATGGAATTGTTCTTTAGCTGTTTAATTCGTAAACGCGTTCGTTTTCATGAAAATAATCATGGTGTGACCGTTATTGATGGCTTAAAGGTTACTTTCCATTCTGTGATGTCGCGCCATTGCAAAGACACTGAATTGGAAGAAGATGGACCACCAATGATGGATTTTCCAATTGAGAAACCGCAAAACTTCACGCCACGCTGGGTCTCCATTGATTACAACAAAGGCGAATGGCTTGGTGAGTTTGGTTATTAAACATTTAAAATATAATTAAGATCAGCCCTCAAGCTCTTCCCAGCGCGCATAACCCTTTGTAAGTTCAGCTTCTATTTCTGCAAGACGCTGCTGGGCCTTAACAACAACATCATTATCTTGTTGATAGAAATCACTACTCGCCATTTGTTCATGCAGTTTTTCTTGCTCAGCTTCCCACTTTTCAATTTTAGCTGGTAACTTTTCAAGCTCACTTTGTTCTTTGTAACTTAACTTTTTCTGTTGTTTTTCCTCGCTAACAACAACATTGCTATCCTCTGCTTTTGGCTTTTTCTTATTCTGTGTCGATTTATTACTGCTTGATATGCGACGTTGGCGTAACCAATCATCATAACCACCTACATATTCATTTACTTGTCCATCACCTTCAAAAACAAGCGTGCTGGTCACGACTTCATTAATAAAGGAACGATCATGACTCACTAATATAACCGTCCCTTCGTATTCCACCAGAATCGATTCAAGCAATTCCAAGGTATCTACATCCAGGTCGTTAGTCGGCTCATCCATCACTAGCATATTGGCTGGCTTGGCGAATAACTTTGCAAGTAATAAACGGTTACGTTCACCACCAGACAGCGCCTTAACCGGTGTGCGTGCACGTTGTGGACTAAACAGAAAATCACCGAGATAACTAATCACATGGCGAGGTTCACCATTAACAATGACAAAATCATTACCTCCGGCAATATTATCTTGCACATTTTTCTCTAGCTCTAGTTGGCCACGTAATTGATCAAAATAAGCAATATCAAGTTTTGTACCCTGAGTTATTTCACCCTGCTCAGCTTCTAAATCACCTAGCAGCAAACGAATTAAAGTTGTTTTACCGCAACCGTTCGGACCAATAATACCGATCTTGTCACCGCGAAAAATCGTCGTTGAAAAATTCTTCAGGAGCGTGTTCTTGTTACCTTGTGCATCCTGCCACGACCAACTCACATCCTCTGCTGCCACGACAATCTTTCCTGATGCCGATGAATCCTGCATTTTCAGTTTTGCCTGACCGGTCACTTCGCGACGCTGGGCGCGTTCGCTGCGCATTTTTTCCAGGGCGCGCACACGACCTTCATTACGGGTGCGGCGCGCCTTGATTCCCTGTCGAATCCACTTTTCTTCTTCTGCTAGTTTTTTATCAAAATGCGCTGCTTCTGTTGCCTCGGCATCTAAAGCCGCTTGTTTATTCACCAGATACTTCTCGTAATTACCGGGCCAACTGGTTAATTGACCACGATCCAATTCAATAATCCGTGTCGCTAAACGACGCAGGAACATCCGATCATGGGTAATGAATAACAGCGTGCCTTTATAGTTAAGCAGAAAGTCTTCAAGCCAGGCAATCATCTCAATATCAAGATGGTTTGTCGGCTCATCAAGTAGCAATACATCGGGTTCAGCAACCAATGTCTGTGCCAGCAACACACGACGCTTCCAACCACCCGAGAGTGATGAAAATTCTGCATCCGCGTCTAACTCAAGTTGAGACAAAATCGTGTCAATACGTTGGCCAACCTGCCAGCCATTTACCGCTTCAAGCTCATGTTGCACTTTCTCAAACTCAGGCATTAAATCCATATTTTCAGCAAGCTGATGACTCAATTCATTATATCGAATGAGTAATTGACCTGCTTTATCAAGCCCCTGAGCAACAACGCTATATATTGAGCCCTGCGTATTCTCAGGTACTTCCTGTGCCAGTTTACTTACACGTATCCCTTGGCCTATTTGAATGGAGCCATCATCCGGCAGTAACTCTTTCATCAAAACTTTAAATAAAGTCGACTTACCGGTACCGTTGCGCCCGATTAAACAAATACGTTCAGCCTTTTCTATTTCAAGATTGACGCCATCAAGCAGTGCAGGGCCACCAAAGCCCAGTACAATATTTCGTAATGACACTAAACTCATTGTGTTTCGTCCTGTAGTACTGCTTCAAGCACAGTCTCTTCTATTGGAAATGGCATAGCGATAATATCTGGGTAAGTTGCATGCAAACGTTGAAATTGCTCGGTATATCCTTTTTCATAAAACACCACCACGCGACTATCCAGTTTTGAAAACTGCAATGTCGCCAACAACGATTCAAGACTACTGGTTCGATCACGAAAATCTGACTGGAAATTAAATTCAGTGACAATCACTTCAGGGCGTATTTTCTTCAATTGTGACATTGCCTTACGCATTTGATGCACTTTCTCAACCTGATAGCCCAGCCGTTGATATAAGGCAGTAAAATCAGGGTAACCACCCAATTCTACGATAGAAAGTAAATGTCTATGTATCTCCGCCACAAAAGCCCCTGTAAAACTATGCCTAACTAAAGTACCTATTGTCTCGGCGCGCATCATACCCGATCCTGAAGCGACTCACCGCATTTGCTCACACCGCAGTGATATGAGATGGTTAATCTCAACCTATTCGGTTTATATCAGGAGTTGGGAACACCTGTCATGGGGACGACAGCCGGCGTAGTATTCCTGTTCGATGCCTGAATAATAAAACTAATAAATTCAAGGAGTAGTAGGTAAATGAAAGCATCCGATCTGTTTGTAAAATGTCTCGAAACTGAAGGTATCGAATACATCTTTGGCGTACCCGGTGAAGAAAATGCCGATTTCATGATGTCACTTGAAAAATCCAAGAAAATTCAATTCATTCTGACACGCCATGAACAAGGTGCTGCTTTCATGGCCGAGATCTATGGACGTCTCACCGGCAACCCGGCTGGTTGTCTCGGTACGCTCGGCCCAGGCGCGACTAACCTTATTACCGGTGTTGCCGATTCCAATATGGATCGTGCTCCGATGCTGGTACTCACCGGACAAGGCGCTTCAACTCGCTTACACAAAGAGTCACACCAAGTTATGGATGTGGTTGCCATGTTCAAACCGGTTACCAAATGGGCCCAGACTATTTTTCATGCGGACAATATTCCAGAGATTGTCCGTAAAGCCGTGCGTTTAGCACGTACTGAAAAGCCCGGTGCCTGCCACATCGAACTACCCGAAGATATCGCCGAGCATGATACCGATGCGGTACCCATGTCGGTAAAACGCTTCCGCCGCCCCGTTGCCGATGACAAAATCGTTGATGAAGCCTACGCCAAAATTATAGCCGCCAAGAACCCAATTATTGTTGCCGGTAATGGCTGTATTCGTAAACGTGCTAGTACTCAACTCCGCGCCTTATGTGACCAAACTGGTATTGGTGTTATCAGTACCTTTATGGCCAAGGGCTGTGTGGATATGGATGCTGACTACTGTCTTTACACCGTTGGTCTACAAGCCAAAGATGTGGTCGCCTGCGCCATTGATGCTGCTGATTTAGTCATCACCATCGGCTATGACATGGTTGAATACCATCCTAATCTGTGGAACAAAAATTCGGATAAGAACATCATTCACATTGATTTCTTACCAACCGAAATCGACTCGCACTATCATCCAGAAACTGAAGTGGTTGGCGATCTTGCTCATACCCTATGGATGCTGAATCAACGTTTTGCCGCCGATGGCACTTTCTCGTTTGATAGGACCCAACAAGCGGCGACACGTCGTGAGATGGGTGCTGATCTGGCAATGGAAAAAGACGATAACTCAACTGACAAACTCAAACCACAGAAAGTTCTGTGGGATGTGCGTCAAGTCATGGGCCCGCACGATATTCTGCTTTCTGATGTCGGCGCACACAAAATGTGGATCGCCCGTCATTACCAATGTCATGAACCAAACACTTGTTTAATACCGAATGGTTTTTGTTCAATGGGCTTTGCCTTACCCGGCGCCATCGCCGCCAGTATTGTTCATCCTGATCGTCGTATCCTCGCTATTTGTGGTGATGCCGGATTTATGATGAATGTACAAGAAATGGAAACGGCCAGACGCTACAACTGCAATATGGTTGTCATGGTATGGGAAGACAATCAATACGGTTTGATTGCGTGGAAACAGGAAGCCCATTTTGGTAGCCATACCAAACTTGATTTCGGCAACCCCGATTGGATGCAACTTGCCGAGGCCTTTGGCTGGGGTGGTCATCATGTTAAAACAACAAAAGACCTAATCCCGTCGCTGGAAGCCGCCTTTAATGAAGAAGGCCCAAGCCTTGTTGTTTTACCTATTGATTACGCTGAGAACATGAAGCTCACCGAACGTCTTGGCAACATCAGCTGCCCAATTTAAGGACTCAGATCATGACTGCACATTTCCCCCTCATGGTACCGGGTGCTTCTGCTTCTGGTACACATGACGTCCACGCCCCCTTCGATGGTAGCCTTATTGCCACAGTTGATGTTGCAGGGGCCTCTGCCGTCGAAACGGCCTTGGCAACGGCACATGCCTTATATACTGATCGCGATAAATGGCTCAGTGCACCTCAACGCATTGAAATACTCGAACGGACTGCGGCAATTATGCAGGAACGTGCTGAAGAACTGGCCATTGAATCTGCACGCGAAGGTGGCAAGCCATTAGTCGATTCAAAAGTAGAAGTGGCTCGCGCCATTGATGGTGTGCGTAACTGTATTGATTGTATTAAAGAGAATCACGGTACCGAAATCCCTATGGGCATTAATGCGGCCTCAATGGGACGCATGGCCATGACGCATCGTGAACCTATAGGTGTTGTGGTTGCGGTGAGTGCCTTTAACCATCCTTTGAATTTAATTATTCATCAAGTCGGTCCTGCCATCGCATCCGGCTGTCCCGTCATCATCAAACCTGCTGGTGACACGCCATTATCATGCATGCGTTTTGTTGGCATCCTTCGTGAAGCAGGCCTTCCACCGGAATGGTGTATGCCGATGGTGGTAACCGATCGAGATGTCTCAACCAGTCTCGTCGCCGATAAACGTAATGCCTTCTTTAGCTTTATTGGTAGCGGCAAAGTTGGCTGGTCACTGCGTTCACAACTTGCACCCGGTGCACGTTGCGCACTCGAACATGGCGGAGCCGCACCTGTCATTGTTGAAGCCGATGCGGATCTTGATGATGCCCTACCATTATTGGCTAAAGGCGGTTTCTACCATGCAGGCCAAGTCTGCGTATCGGTACAACGTGTTTATGCACACAGTTCTATTGCGAAACAAATTGCGACAAAAATTGCCGAATTAGGTAATCAAATGGTGGTAGGCGATCCCACTTTAGCTGAAACAGAGGTTGGTCCACTTATTCGCCCACGTGAAGTCAACCGTGTGCATGAATGGGTTGAGGATGCTATTGCTAAAGGTGCTGAGAAAATTAGCGGCGGTAATAAGATCAGTGATACATGCTATGCGCCCACGGTTTTATTCAATGCGTCAGACGATGCCATTGTTTCGAAAAATGAAATCTTTGGTCCAGTGATCCTTATCTATAGTTACGATGACATGGATGAAGCCCTGGCAAAAGCCAACTCGCTTCCGGTCGCTTTCCAGGCCTCTATCTTTACTAAAAATCTAGATAAAGCCATGCGCGCCTATAAACGTTTTGATGCCTCAGCAGTGATGGTCAACGACCACACCGCCTTCCGTGTAGATTGGATGCCGTTTGCGGGTTTGCGTGAATCAGGACATGGTGTAGGCGGTATTCCACATACTTTCCATGACATGCAAATAGAAAAGATGCTGGTATTACGCAGCCCTGAGTTGTAAGTAGAAAAGTAACCGTCATTACTAGTAGAAATTAAAGGCAGTATGTCGACGCCTCGATTTTACAACGTAAAATCATCGAAGCAGACAGGCCGTCTTTAATTTCGAATTTGTAATTGCAAAATAAGCTCGGCACACATCAAGGAAAGCACATGCCCGAAGCTGGAATCATCCTGACGATCCTCGAATACATGGCAACATTATTCATCTTTGTGGTTGGACTCATTGTCCTCGCAATCATCATTACCTACTTTGTCGATATCAGTCAGAACAAACAAGCGATTCGTCGTAACTATCCTGTTATTGGGCACTTTCGTTATTTATTTGAAGACCTCGGGAAATTTTTTCGGCAATATTTCTTTGCTATGGATCGAGAGGAACTCCCCTTTAATCGGGCCGAACGTTCCTGGGTTTATCAAGCCGCTAAAAATCTCGACACCACGCGTGCCTTCGGCTCGACTCGAAGTCTAAAAGAAGACGGTACCATCATCTTCGTGAACTGTCCTTTTCCGGTACTTGGGGAAGATGCCACACCCATTAGCAAACTCAGTATTGGCCCTTATTGTCGCAAACCCTTCACAACCGATTCGTTATTTAATATATCAGGCATGAGCTATGGCGCTATTTCAAAGCCCGCAGTGCTCGCTTTAGCCAATGGTGCTCGTCTTGCCGGTTGCTGGATGAATACTGGTGAGGGCGGTCTTTCTCCCTACCACCTGGAAGGCGGTTGCGATCTGGTATTTCAAATTGGTACTGCAAAATACGGTGTACGTAATGCAGCGGGCATGTTGGACGAAGAAAAACTCAAACAGGTTGCAAGCCATGAACGTGTCAGAATGTTCGAACTAAAACTCTCTCAAGGTGCTAAACCCGGTAAAGGAGGGATCCTGCCAGGAGAAAAAGTCACAGCGGAAATTGCCGCGATCCGCGGTATCCCAGCAGGTGAAGCGTCCATCAGTCCGAACCGTCATCCTGATATTGATAATGTTAACGAGCTTCTCGATGCTGTTCAGAAAATTCGCTCGGTTACCGACAAACCGGTGGGGATTAAATTTGTTCTCGGTGCCTATGGCTGGCTGGAAGGCTTTTGTGAAACTATCCTGCAACGAGGTATTGAATCGGCACCTGACTTTATCACGCTCGACTCAGCCGACGGTGGAACAGGCGCCGCGCCAATGAGTCTGATGGATTACATGGGGCTACCTCTGAGCGAGAGTTTGCCAATGCTGGTGGCAATACTAAAAAAACATGGTCTGAAAGATCGCATCCGCGTCATTGCATCTGGTAAATTAATTACACCGGCTGAAGCCGCTTGGGCCCTTTGTGAAGGTGCCGATTTCATTGTTTCAGCACGGGGTTTTATGTTCTCGCTTGGCTGCATACAGGCATTGCAATGTAATCATAATACCTGTCCAACCGGTATCACTACGCACAACCCACGTCTACAAAAAGGCCTGGACCCAAATCTTAAATCAATACGCGTCGAGAATTATGCCCGAAATATGGTGCATGAAATCGGTGTGATCGCACATGCTTGCGGTGTCAGGGAGCCAAGACAATTACGCCCCTTTCATGCCAGAGTCATTACTAATGGCAAATCTGTATCGCTTGAAGAATTACACAAAATTCCTTAAATCGATACAGCATGAAGTACATGAAATCAGTATAATGATCATTCTGCAAGTTCGAATGACCGGAATAAGCTCATGCCCAGCGCAAATGATGAAAACCTAGAAAAACTCCACCAATTGCGTCTGGAGCACAGCGATCTTAATCACATTATTGAGCTTCTCCACGAACAACCCGTCATCGATCAACTGCAATTACGCCGTTTAAAGAAACGTAAATTACTCCTCAAAGACATCATTACTCGCCTTGAAAGCAAGTTAATACCCGATTGGGATGCCTGAGAATTAGACCTCGGTTAAGTCTTTCATCGAAACGAATTCTGTTACATCCGGGCTATAACCTATTATTTCGCCCAGTTCAGTAAACTTATTCACACCCGTACTTAACTCTATATCTTCAGGCCTAAACTGTGCCGGATGTTCATAGCCCGCCGTATGCGCTAATGACAATAACTCTTTCCTAAACCCTTGTACGAAACGCCCTAAGCGTTCGGCCTTGGTATCAATATGTAAACCATTCTGACGCCATGTGCTCATGGTTGCGATGCCCGTTGGACAATGCCCTGTATGACAGGCTTGCGATTGAATACAACCAATCGCCAACATGGCTTCACGGGCAATCGAGATCATGTCACAACCCATCGCATAAGCTAAAATAGCTCGATCAGGAAAACCCAATTTACCACTGCCAATCCAAACAATGCCGCGCGACAGTCCCGCATGTTGGAAGATTTGGTAGACACGCATAAAACCAATTTTGAACGGCAATGAAACATGATCAGCGTAGGTTAATGGTGCTGCACCTGTGCCACCTTCACTACCATCAACAGTAATAAAGTCGACACCTTGACGACGCGTTTTCATTTTCTCGGCAAGCTCTTCCCAAAAATGCGATTCACCAACCGCGGCCTTAATTCCAACAGGCAAACCCGTTCGCTCGGCAATTAACTCAACAAAGTCGATCAATTCATCTGTATTTGAAAATTCTGAATGTGAGTTAGGTGAAATACAATCCATGCCTTCATGCACACCACGTGTTTCAGCAATTTCTCCAACCACTTTTGAACCAGGTAAAACACCACCCTTACCGGGTTTTGCACCTTGTGATAATTTGATTTCAATTGCGCGAATTTGAGGGTTCGCGGCAACCCGCTCAGCCACCACATCAATGGAAAATTTACCGTCCTTATCGCAGGCACCAAAATACCCTGTACCAATTTGCCAAACGACCGTGCCGCCCAATAAATGGTACTTACTCACACCACCTTCACCGGTGTTGTGGTAACAGCCACAAATTTTCGCGCCAAGATTCAAAGCAGAAATCGCATTCTTGCCCAAGGCGCCAAATGACATTGCCGACACATTGACCGTTGAACTAGGTCTCCAAGGTCGGCGGCGATTATGCATTGCCCCAACAATCTTCACACAAGGAATGGCACTAGGATCATCATTTAGATAAGTCGCATCTTTTTCTGGAAACGGAAAGGCCGCATTTTTAATAATCGGGTACCCAATTCCATATTGCAGCTCGGTCGTACCAAATGCGGAATAATTATTTGCCCCTTTTGAGGTAGCGTAAATCCAGGAGCGTTCAGTACGATCAAATGGCATTTCTTCCTTGTCATGCGCAACCCAATATTGGCGTAATTCAGGGCCAATCATTTCCAGGAAATAGCGCATATGCCCCAACACAGGATAGTTATGCAAGATAGCGTGTTTTTTCTGTGTCACATCGTAAAAAAATACGATGGCGACCAATATAACGATGCCCACCAAGATTGCCAGAATCACTTCGATTGCCATAATTATTCCCTTTTTATTATTATTGCGGCACTGCGCTCTCCGCTAATTTCAGGTACAGACTATATTTTTTTATTAACTTTATTCTTCTGCTGCAGGTATCCACTCTTCTAATGCGGCAATGATACTACGCGCTTGATCTGCGCTTGAAATGTTGAATTTAGATTTCTGAAAATATTCACCATTGCGTTTTTGGTAGCGACGAATTGTGTATTTGTCTTTACCGTATTCTTCTTTGGCTTTATTCCAATCCTGAAAGCGATACATGATGGTTGACCATGCTCCCTTAGTCAGCACTTTCTTATCTAATTGCTTAACCAATACCACGCCATCTTCGGAATACTCAATGGAAAGGTCATCTACTGTTTCAGCCATGATATTTTTCTCTTTTCTTAGTTGTTTTGATTTAGCACAAGATTAACAGAACTATCCTGAAAGTTAAGCTTTTAGCTAAAGACCAGCGAGAAATAAACGCAGGCGCAAGCCCCAGTTCGAGCTATAACCAATTTCGACATCATAAATACTACCGTCAGCCGCAATAATAAAACTGCTTGGATAGCCCTTTACCCCGTATAACTGCGCCCATTCGCCCAATTCATCTTCGATTACCGGAAAATGTAAATCTCGCTCCTTAATATAGGTGCGTAGGCTATCGGCATCGCCTGATTGAGAGGCAATGGTCAGCACGGGGTGATCTTTAGCAATGTCGGAAATACTCGATTCTTCAAAACGGCAGATAGAACACCAACTAGCCCAAAAATGGACCAATACGGGTTTACCCGCATAATCACTCAAACTTACCTGTTCGCCACTGAGTAAAAACGTATTTATTGCTGGGGCTTTTCCTGTCACGGCATTTCGTGATTGCCATAACTGCATACCAGCATAAACAACCATCAATAGCAGACACTGCAATAAAATACCGCGCCAGAATTTGGCTCGTTTATAGAAAACACTGGATTTAGACATAACCTAGATAATACGCGGTGATTCAATCACTGACCACGGTAAATTAGGATATTAATTAATGATGTTTTTGTTCCACAAAAGAAGCAGGAAAATCAGCTGCGTATTTCTCAATCCACTCTTCGGCGGCTTGCTCACAAGTCAGCTGGCGTCCTTGTTGTTCAAGTTCTTTCCCCCGATAATCTTCAATATGGCAAACTTGTTCAACCATGCGCACCGTATAAAAATCACCGGCATCCATAAATTCAACACCAACCTCAAATCCATCGAGACGCTCACGACACCACGCAACACGACCTCTAGACTCAATTTCACCATGCGGAATTGAGACCGACAAAGACACCATATCACCAGGATTAAGTGGTGCCTGACTAGTAAAACTTAACCCGCCATAACCAATATTGTTAAGGCTCTCTGAGCTGCCAGCATTAGTCTCATCTGGACGAACACTGATCGGCATACCCGATGGGTGACGAATATAGGAACGCATAGCAATACAATCCATTATTGATTACTTTAAGATTAGGCCTCAAACACCTATTTTTCTAGGCTTTGTCATAATAAGTGACAATCATTAACATTTGCTACGGACATAAAAAAAACCCAACTAAATGGGGTTTCAGTTATCACTTTTATTAAATTACTCAGCTCGGTATCACATTGGCAGCCTGTAAGCCTTTCGGACCTGTTTCGACGTCAAATGTTACCGCCTGTCCTTCGGCCAAACTTTTAAACCCATCTGCAGTGATTGCTGAAAAATGGACAAAAACATCATCCCCGCCTTCACTAGGTTCAATAAAACCAAAACCTTTTGAGTCGTTAAACCATTTCACTTTACCCGTTGCCATATAAACTCCCTCTCCAGATATAACATCACCTATGCAGAAAATCGCTTTAATGCACCCAACACAACGATAAAGCTGTATATAGGTTAGTACGACGCCACTGCAAGAATGATGAGAATATCACCCGTATAGCAAAGATCAACCAAAAAAGGCTATAAAATCATAACATTAGAATCATCTAATGTTTTAAAACTTATAAATCGGGGTAACCTTCACCCGGCGGCATTTGTAAAAAGAACCCTTGTTCGCCAAGCAAGCGAGTCACCTCAGCAATATCGGCATAACCCAACTTGTCACGACTGGCGAGATCTAAATTCATAATAAATTGCAGCTCACCCATCATATTCAAAAGCGCTTCGGGCACTTCGGTAAACTCATCCTTGGTTGTTACATAAAGATAGCAGTCGGGCTTGCGCTCACTCTTATAAACGACACATCTCATTCGATTATTTCCCCCTCTAATCCATTCAACCATGTTTCTAATAATGGTTCTGCAAACCTTCTAAGCCGCACAATTTTGTTTTCGAGATCAGCACATATCACACTCGCCGCTTGATTCCACCGCCCTCCTTGAAGCAAATCGGCTGTATATAAGGAAGCCCACTCTTTCACCATTTCAGCCGATACTTCAATGTGGCACTGCAAAGCAAGCGTTTTGCCCATAACATAGGCCTGATGAGGGTATGCCCGACTGGATAGAATTAACTCCGCATCTTGCGGCAAACTGAATGTCTCACCATGCCAATGAAAAACAGATACGGCCTCAATATCATTTCCCAGCCACTTCTCAGCCGCTGGAGCATTAAGCTTTTGCACCTCATGCCAACCGATTTCCTGCCCCGCTTCCCCGCGAAAAACCTCCCCGCCCAAGGCCTTGCTAATAAGCTGACTACCTAAACAAAAACCCAACATCGGAATACCCGCAGCATGCGCTTCTTTAATTAACGCAAGTTCATCGTTTAACCAAGGCAAAGGATCATTGACACTCATTGGACCACCAAGAAAAATCAAGCCTGACACGCCATTCAACCCGCCAGGTACAGATTGACCTTTATCTATTTCGATTAATTCAAAATCAATTTTGCGTCGTTGTAAAAGTTCCGCCAAAAACCCCGGGCCTTCGCATTCAATATGTCGAAAAATTCTAAGCAAAACCTCACTGCTCCTATTCGCTATCGCTTATACGCACTATAATACAGTGCATGCGTAAGATATCCGTAATTCAATTTTGCAAAAACTGCCTATTTGTCATCTTATGCCTGTCGTTAAGTGCCTGTATTCTCCAACCGATCCAGCCAGAAAATATCCACGATCCCGCTTTACAAAAAATCCACCAAGCTTTCACTGAAACAGTTACCGCTGCACTCAATGATCCGAACGAAGATTGGACCAGCGGCTGGCTTGGTAATATGTGGGTCAATTTCCACGAAGGTAAACAACGCGGGCTTTGTTACCAATGGAAAAACCGTGTTTATTCCGGCGTTAAATCGACTGTCCACGAACAAGGCTGGCAGCTTACTGGCATTGTTATTAATAAAGGGGCCGATGGCGAACATCATGCTGTTGTTGTTTACGACCCTAGGCAACTCCAAGCCAATCAGCTACTTAACGCAGGCACGACACAACCCGTCTTTGTCCTCGATGCGTGGCGACAGGGAATGCCTGATATATACCCTATTTCTGAGTGGTTAAAACTTGCCCGCCACGTTTACGTACCTGCGCAGCTAGCCCCCATCAATTAAGGCTCTAGTTATCTACGTAGCACCAAATTTAATGCTAAAGATTTTCTTTCCTCAACCGATATCATGAATCAATGCTGGTTAATGCATTCTCTATAGCCATAGTGGTTTTATGGTTTTAAAAATATATCTAGGAGTTATTAATATGAATAAATTGTTTATCTCATTCGTTACAGGCCTCTCACTCTTTGGCTTGATTGGTCTTGCGCAAGCCGCTGATAAAGTTTCGCCAACTACGGTTGATGGCGCTAAAACGGTAAATGCCGCTGAAGCCAAGGCACTCTTCGATAAGGGCACTGTCTTTATCGATACCCGCAAAGATAAAGACTGGAATGCCGGCCGTATTCCTGATGCTGTTCAGCTCGATGTAAAGAAGAAATTTTCTGAAGAAACACTCGGTAAGGAAGTTAAGAAAGGTGATCCTGTCGTAATGTACTGTAACGGTGAAAGTTGCATGCGCAGCTCTAAGGCATCTGCAATGGCAGTAGGCTGGGGTTACAGCAATGTATATTACTTCCGTGATGGCTTCCCTGCTTGGAAAGCAGCTGGTTACCCAGTCGAATAATCGACTGAAAGTAATCAATATTATATTTGTAAGTGAGGTAATACTGTGAATTTACGTACTAAAGTAACAACAGGCGCGGTAGCCATGATACTACTCGTGGCCATTTCTCAAATTGGCACTTCTCTCTATTCTGAAAAACAAGTTCAGAGTATGTTTGAAGAAGCGACAATCGATGGAAAAACCAACCTGTGGAAAAAGATTATTTCTGGGCAATTAGAACTCATGATCCCGGGAACATCTGCTTTAGCACGTGATCGCGCAACACGAAATGCACTACGTGACAAGGATGTCATTACCCTCAAAGAGAGTGCTGCGACGAGCTTTAATTTACTTTCAGCATCTAATGTAATCACTCGCATGCAACTAATAAGCCTCGATGGCAACGTGCTTTTTTCAGCACCAAATAATTTTAGCGGTAAAACAAACAAGGCGATTATTGATGCGGCCCTTGAATCAGGAAAGATTGAACGTGGCATAGCCCGTGATGATGATGGCAAACTGGTTGCCGTCGTTGCCTTTCCGATGTTCATACGTGGCAAGTCTATCGGTATTGGTATGTTTGCACGCAACTTAACTGAAGCAATTGCCGATTTTAAAGCCAATGATGATTCTGAAATCATCATCGTGAACAACGCGGGCATTACAGAATACACCACCAATAATGAACTACTAGAAAAACTTAATGTAGACTTACCTCCGTTAGGCGAAACGAGTCTACAGGTTGCCACAATGGATGAGCGAACAGATTCAGTATCAATCATTCCAATCAAAGACAGCACTGGGAAGCCCGTAGCACACCTCATCAGTGCTAAAGACTACACCAGCAGCTTTGCTAATTTAGATAACGCACACTTTGCTTCTTATTCTTTAGCTACCATTATGCTGCTAGCCGCAATGGCTGGGTTCTTCTTCTATATGAAGTTCTTGTTAAAACCACTTGATAAAGTTGTTGCAAACTTACAAGCCATTGCCGAAGGTGATTTAACTCAAGAAATTTCTGTCACCTCAAATGATGAAATCGGCGTATTACAGAGTGCTATGCAAACAACCGCGTCCAATCTGCGCGATGTACTCTTGATGATTAATAACATGGCCAGTAATCTTGAACAATCAGCTAATGACATGACTGCCATTAGTACCGAAACCCGTAATGGCATCCACGAACAACAAAGCAGTATTCACCAGGTTGTTACTGCCATGACTGAAATGTCATCAACCGTAGAAGAAGTAGCACGCAATGCCAATATGGCGGCAGATTCTGCAAATAGCGCCAATGGACAAGCGATCGAAGGTCAAGAAATTGTTGACCAAACGACTACATCAATTAGCCAACTCGCCAGTGACGTTGACAATGCCAGCACGGTTATCGTTAAAGTTCAGCAAGACAGTGTCGCCATTGGTAGTGTCTTAGATGTTATTCGTGGTATCGCCGAACAAACAAATTTACTCGCGCTTAATGCCGCTATTGAAGCCGCACGTGCTGGTGAACAGGGTCGTGGTTTTGCGGTTGTTGCAGATGAAGTAAGAACTCTCGCTAGTCGTACTCAGGAATCAACAAGCGAGATTCAAACCATGATCGAGAAACTCCAAGCAGGCTCTAAGGATGCTGTTAATGTAATGGAAGCCAGTCGCGTACGTGCAGAAGAAACAGTAACGCTGGCCAATAAAACAGGTTCATCTTTGCGTGACATAACGGCTGCAGTTAGTACTATTAATGACATGAATATTCAGATTGCCAGCGCCGTAGAAGAACAAAGTGCGGTTACCAATGACGTGAACCGTAATATCGTCGAAATCAATACTATCGTCGATGCTAGTGCGGAAGGTTCTGAACGAGTAATGCAATCAAGTGAAACATTAAATAACCTGACAATCGAGTTAAACAGCCTCGTTGGTCGTTTTAAACTATAAACATTTTCAGGAATTAAAATAGTGCGCCAGGTATTCTGCAAAGGATACTTGGTCGCTATCTTCTATCTCTTGCTGACGCAATATTGATTTCTTAGCTGCATTTTCAAAAAAATCGTCATTACGCGATGATACTGCTGTGCCAGAAAAATATTCGCTATGTTGTAGGGACATACGTCGGGCAAAATGATAAAAACCTTCCTCATTCTCACGCATTTCTTTTAACATGGTTGCGGAAGGTGTTAATTCTGGATCATGTATTGCCGCAGTTTGTATTGCTAAAGCATCTTGATATGGCTGACCTTCAACAACCTCATCAAGTAATTCACAAACACCCTGCATCGCTGTAACCACTTCCAAAGCCCAATCCTTTAATAAGATGGTCTTACCATTTCGTTGTAAAGATAATTTTGGATCGCGACCACGATGCGCTGTATCTAATTCATTTTTATCAATCTCACCACGTTCAAGATCATCGATTGGCGGGCTATCCATCAATAAACAAAACAGTACGAAGGCTTCAAGAAAATATAACTGGCTTTTACTCACGCCTAAAGGTTCAAATGCATTTACATCTAAAGAACGCAATTCAATATATTCTACACCACGATTTTTTAATGCCGCAACGGGCTTCTCATTTCCATTCGGCACCTGTTTAGGGCGAACGGTACTGTAATACTCATTTTCAATTTGTAAAATATTGGCATTTAATTGGCGATACTCGCCGTCAACCTCGACACCAATCTTTTCGTAATCAGGATACGGTGTTGAAATTGCCCCTTTGAGACTCTCGATATACTTATCTAGATTATCGTAATTAGCCTTAATACCTGATTCGTTTTCTTTATTATTTTGATAACCGATATCACCCATGCGTAATGATGTTGCATATTCTTCGTAGTAAGTATTTTCATCAAAATCTTGCAGGTTAGTTGCCGCATTACCAAGAAAAGATTTACAAACAGCCGGTGAAGCACCAAACAAGTAAGGCACTAACCAACCCAAGCGTTGTAGGTTACGTAAAATGCCGAAGTAACTATCGTTTATAAAAGTTTGTAGGGCAGCGCTACTATCCTCGCTCTCATGGTAAGCCTTCCAGAATTCGGCTGATAAAGAGTAATTAAAATGCACACCTGCAATCACTTGCATAACGCGCCCATAACGGTGTCCCAATCCTCTTCGATAGACAGTTTTCATCATACCCGCATTGGATGAACCAAATTGTGCAATTGGAATACTCGTCTCACCTGCCACCACACATGGCATGCTGGTTCCCCAAAGCATTTCATCATCAAGTTGAGTAAGAACGAACTTCTGTGTGTCGGCCAAAAAAGTCATTGCTTCTTCAACCGAATCGCAGGGAGGAGTGACTAATTCGAGTAGCGCTTCAGAGTAGTCGGTAGTGATATAAGGGTTAGTTAAGGCTGCGCCTAACTTTTCAGGGTGCGATGTCTGGGAAATACTACCCTGAGAGTTAACTCGCAAAGTCTCTTTTTCTAGGCCAATACGGCTACTGGCCAACAGGCGTGCAGCAGAAATGTTTTTTAATTGCGTCAAGCGCTGTTTAAAACAGGAATACAAAATACCGAGTCCAGACCAGCAACCTTATTGGGATGCCGGATATTAGTCATTAAGGTAACGAATAATATACTGCCTGCTTGCTAGGGTCATCCCTGATTAACACATAGGACTAACTAATATGAGGATCGGAGACCATAATAACATCGTGACCATCAGCTTGCTCTTGATCAGCAATTCTACGTGCCTGTCTCATGGCATCATGATTGTTTTTATAAGTAGCTACATATAGCACTCGCCCATTATAGCGGTGAGCTAACGTGAATCCGTAGCTTTCCTCGCGCACCTCAATAGAATGGGTGTCTTTGGGCACTTCGCTTAAATTAAACATACATCGGCACTACTCTGAATGAAGCCTGTCTTACTAGTAGCTATCGACCAATCCAGCAAAAAAATTAGCCCTAAATTAGTAGTAATAAGGCTATATCTGAGTCTACAGGTCTTTATTTACTGATATGCCAATCGTAAGCACAATCGAGGTGAATGCGTACAGCAACGATACTATTGATGCCATCTTCAATCATGGCATTGAGTGGGGTGCGATCTTTAAAGCGGTTATTAACTCGGTTCATCCACATGCCGCCTGCGGCTGAATTACATGGGTTAGATGTCGCCAACGCGTCATCAATACCCAGAATATGATCAAGAAATTCATTTACACGAGAATCATTCTCAGGAAAAACCGACGAACCTTGTCGGTAACTACGGATCTGGCGTGTCCGTGTAGCATCCGGTAAGCCTAATAAAATGACTTGGTCGCCATCTTTTGCCTTCCATCCATCTAAGATTGCGATGACATAACGCGTAAAATTAACTTTTTCATCTTCATCCATGGTTTTCATAGGAGAAGCTGTGTTCTGGCTATCTGACATTATTAACTACCGTTCTGTTCATATTTAAAAAGATTGTAACATAATCATGAAATAACTCAGATAAGCCCCTGTTTTTTATACGTGAATAGCTATACTTTACTATGCATAGGCAACGCCCGTGCCACCTAAGCCACAGTAACCATTTGGGTTCTTGGCAAGGTATTGTTGGTGATAATCTTCTGCATAATAATATTCTGGCGCCGACAATATTTCCGTGGTGATTGAATTTTGCCCTGCCTTCGTCAATGCCTGTTGATAGCGTCGCTTTGATTCATTCGCCGCCGTTTGTTGTTCGTCGTTATAAGTGTAAATACCTGAACGATATTGAGTGCCTGCATCATTACCTTGACGCATACCTTGGGTTGGATTGTGTGCTTCCCAAAACACCTTAAGCAAATCTTCGTACTGAAGTTTTTCCGGATCAAATATCACTAATACCACCTCGTTATGCCCTGTCTGTCCACCACAGACTTCTTGGTAAGTTGGATTCGGCGTATAACCAGCGGCATAACCTACAGAGGTTGAATAAACACCTGGAATTTCCCAAAATTTACGTTCCGCCCCCCAAAAACATCCCAATCCAAACATGGCCATTTGCATATTGTCAGGGAAAGGCGCTTGCAGTGGATTACCATTAACAAAATGTTTAACTGGGACAGGCATTTTCTTATCTCGTCCCGGCAAGGCTTTATCTGCGTCTGGCATTTGTGATTTTTTATTGGTCATAAACATAGCCTGAATCCTTTTATAATAATTAATGTCGTATAGCCATTCTCAACAAGATAATTCAAACAACCATAGGCCTTCTCTGCCGGTCACCAATACGATATTAGTAGGTAATTTGCGTCACCTTAAATTGACCATTCTCATGCCAACTGGTTCCTTTACAAAAAACCATTCCATGTTAAGGTTATCGGTAAATACTACTGGAGAACCTCATGCCTCATTCCTTTCTAAAATTCGCACTATCGCTCCTTATTAGCTTAAGCCTAATCTGTAGCTCACAGGCCATTGCCGGCTCCAAGGTCGAAATAAACTTCGAAGTGAAACAGGCACTGCAACGCTTCAAGAAAGATGTCGTTGCATCCGATGAATATATCAAGCTTGCGAAAGGGATGCTGGTATTTCCGCGCATTTTCAAAGCGGGTTTTGGCATTGGCGGCGAATATGGCGAAGGCGCTATGATAATTAATGGTAAAACGGTTGATTATTACAGCACAGCAGCCGCTTCTATAGGATTTCAGCTCGGCGCCCAAACTAAAACCGTTATTATTATGTTTATGTCTGACAAGGCGCTAAAAAAATTCCGTAGCAGCGATGGCTGGGAAGCTGGTGTTGATGGTTCAGTCGCATTGATTGATCTTGGCGCAGCAACAACACTTGATACCAACACGGTTAAAAAACCCATTATCGCTTTTGTCTTTAACAATAAAGGCTTGATGTACAACTTGTCTCTTGAGGGCTCTAAGTACAGCAAGATAAATCCATAAATACTAGAGTAATTTTTCATGCCCGTACCTTTTTATAAAGGTGCGGGTTTTTTACGTGGGTTATAATTAGTAAACTAACAGAATATGGAAATTTTTTATGTCTGACTCAGACAGCCAGCGTCGATTCATTCTTGAACACACCAATGTTCGTGGCATTCTTACGCGTCTCGATAACAGTTGGCGCACCATGCTCGAAGGGCGGGACTATCCTCCAGTTATTCAAGACCTATTAGGGCAGGCCGCCACGGCTATTTGCCTACTTAGCGCCACACTTAAATCAAGTAGTTCTCTGACGTTACAAATTCAAAATGGTAATCCCGTAAAGTTACTAGTCATGCAGGTTAATGAGTCTCAACATTTTAGAGGCATGGCCGAATGGCAAGGTGAGATTTCAGATCCTACTCTGGAAAAATTGTGTCATGGAGGACAATTGACTATCACCATTGAACAAGATTCTGGTGAACGCTACCAAAGCATTATTGATATGCAGCAAGAATCTCTAGCTAAGGCACTGCATAGTTATTTTCAGCAATCAGAACAACTACCGACCGATCTTTGGCTGGCAACTAATTCACAACATGCGGCGGGTTTGTTGTTACAGGCCTTACCGAAACGGCATGAAGAGGATGATCCCGATGCATGGAATCGTGCCTGCCAGTTAGCCAATACGATTACTGACGAAGAATTGCTTGAACTACCAACAAAAGAATTATTGCATCGTCTTTATCATGAAGAAGATATACGCTTGTATGAACCAAGCCCCGTTGCATTCCGCTGTAACTGCTCGCGTGAGCGTTTCGCTAACAATCTGCGAAACTTAGGGGAAAAAGAAATCCAAAATATTATTGAAGAACAAGGTAGTATCAGTGTTAATTGCGGTTTTTGCCAGCAACAATACTATTTTGATCGTGTTGATGCGATGCAGTTATTTACCAATAGTACTACACCAGAACTCCCTCCAACAAAACATTAATCAATCCAGCCATTGCTCAAGATAAAATAATCGAAACCCTTCTGAAGAACGAGATGGCCCAACGACTTTGGCCGCATATGATTTTTTGTCCGGATCCGCTTTAACCCGAGCCAGCTCTTCCGATTCAACAACTTCTACACAATTTTCAGGAAAACGGTCACGATGACGACGTGGTGCATAGACCACCGCATAATGCTCCTCGACAACATCGCTGTCAGGATCAATGGGAATTCGGCTCATTTTATTCTCCGCACCTTGATGAATCTCCATTATAAGCGGTAAAACCGCATAAATACGAAGTAATTGAAATAGATTTACCCCCTAGTCAGCTGGTATAATTTCGTAAATTTAACCTTACGTAGTTAATTATTTATTAGGACAATCCCATGAAAATAGCAGAAAACAAGGTCGTTACGATCAATTACACCCTACGAGATGACAACAAAAAAATTCTCGATAGTGCCCAAAATAATGATTTCTTATACCTTCATGGTGCGCAAAATATTATTCCCGGCCTGGAAAGTGCTCTAGAGGGAAAAGCGGTCAATGACGAATTATCTGTCAGCATAGCTCCTGCCGATGGCTACGGAGAACGTAACGACGACATGACTCAAGTTGTTCCTAAAGAAATGTTTGGCACAGAGGAAGGGATCGAAGTCGGTCAACAGTTCCATGCCGCATCACCAGATGGACAAGAAATCATGGTTACCATCGTTGCTGTTGATGATGAAAACATCACTGTCGATGGTAATCACCCTCTTGCGGGCATGACTCTGCATTTTGAAGTTCAAGTAATGGATATTCGTGACGCCAGCGCAGAAGAACTTGAACATGGCCATGCCCATGGCCCAGACGGACACCACCATCACTAAGTTTTTTCTATTTTATCTCGCTGAATATTGAATGGATATCATTATTCCAGCGTTGTAAAAGGTCTTTTGTATTTTCATTTTTCGTAAGAAGATCAAACTGAGTCATATTTGATGCGACCAACAAGGTTTCATTGTTCTCAGAAAAAATCACTATCTTCAGTGGTAGATATGGAATAAGTTGCGGTTGACTCTGTTTTACCGCTCTTATTTCACTACTCTTGCCAAAAAACACAATACGGTATTTATCCGTTTTATAACCCGACTTCGTCAAACCAATATCAACGCGTTGTACGCGGCTCACCGTATAACCATGTTCACCAATTGATGTTTGTAATGCTAACATCGCCTCAGGGAAATTTTGTATTGAGCGATGCAAAATCAAACCATCGCTTTCACTCGCCGCGAGCGATACGGATGATACAGCCAACATTAAGATACCTGCTAATAAATGTCTCATAGTGTTGCCTCTTCAATAATACTAGTATAAATATCAAGCATCTTATCGCAGAACTTATCCAGTTCATCGTTGTTATACATCGCGCTTAAGTAACGTGGATTAATCGCCATTACTTGGACCTTGCCTTCACGTTCAACCACAGTAAGTCGACATGGCAAGAATAAACCGACGCGCGGATCAACTCCCAACACCTCATTAAGCGTTTGGAAATTGCAAAAATATATCATCACCTCACGACCGCTTTCGGTGCCTTTTTTAACTAGACCTTCTTCCAGATCTTGCACACGAATAATTTTAAAATTCTCGGCTACTGCCGCATTCTTAATATTCTCTATGGTGGTCTTTAGATCATTTGGCGAATCGAAAACTATAGTGGCTGATTCCCCAGTAATTTTCTTCTTTAGTGCTACATTTTCAAAACTACGCACATAACTAACGACATCATCAACATCTTTCTCACTTAACCCGATTTTAGTGACTGACTGCATTGGCGTACCTATACGTCCATTCATTAATACAGATTTAATCATGTAATCCGTAGCGGCAAGCAGAAAACCAGAGTTACTAATTGATGGTGCAATAATCGGCAAATCACGTGGACGAGAAAATGTTACCCCAGTTCCTTTACCACCTTCGCCATTGACTCCATGGCAACTTACACAATATTGGCCAAACAATTTTTTACCCCTTTTAATGTCGCCATTAATTATGGCATGTAGGGATTCAGGATGTTTTCCCGGAGCGAAGCTACGTAGATGCCCAACAATCGCCTTAATCTGCGCATCACTCAAATGTTTAAAGGGTGGCATCACCCGGCCAGGTCGGCCATAACGAATTGTTTTTTCTAAATAGCTATTTGGCACACTATGTAAGAAGCTTGGTAAGGAAATTGGCACGCCAACACCACCTTTCCCATCGCCGCCATGACAAGAGGCACAATTATTTTCATACAAAAGCGATCCATTTGGTGTTGCGTTTGCTGCAACAGAGATCAACATCAGTACAGGGACCAACCAAAAACGGGGGACTACCTTTATACCTAATACTAGCGACATATTTTCAAACTCCTTTGAAACACTATATTAGCAAATTCTAATATATTTTCATAATCTTGCGTTGATCTAGATCATGTAATTATTTCCGAATAGCCATCATTCGCTATATGATATCCAGAATGAACTCTGTGTCCCTACATGCCAAGTATCCTAGCATCTTTCTTCTGCTTATTAGCACGCTGACATCGAGTAACCTGCAAGCGGCACCAGAACGTTATGTCATTGAAAACCCGAAATTAAAAATGGTAGTTATTCCTCGTACCGCACAACAAATGGCTGCTTTTTATGAAGGCCGCGAATTTCCAGTCAAGGCCATTAATGCAACAGGCGACGCCTGCTTCTTTACTATCGGTATCCATAATAAAAGCCAACAGATTTTATGGCTAGACACCGATAAGTGGACAATCACTACCGCAGGCGGAACGCTCTCGCTGCTCAGTCGAGCTCACTGGACTCAACGCTGGAAAGAATTAAACTTACAACAACGTTTTCAATCAACTTTTCGCTGGACGTTATTACCTAATCAACTCGACTTTCAGCCAGATGAGCGCGAAGGTGGAAATATAACACTCGCAAGAATAAATACCCCGTTCACTCTAACCGCACGTTTTACGACGAAAATTGATAACCTCGACGAACCTTCAATTATCACATTCAAAAATTTACGCTGTGCGCCATGAAAAAAATACTGACTCTTTTATTTCTGCTTACTCTACCCATATCACTATATGCTGACAATGATGCGCCAAAAGGTATTATCAAAATCACACCAAGAACTGCGCCGCCTCTTAGTCTTGAAAATATGGATGGTGAAAAATTCACCCTCTCAACTAAGAACCGGCGTTGGAGTTTTGTGCATTTTTGGGCTAGCTGGTGTGGCCCTTGTCGAAAAGAAATGCCTACCATTCAATCTGTAATTCAGGCTATGAGCAAAGATAATATTGATTTTGTCATCGTCAATACAGCTGAATCGGAAGATACTATTTTTAGTTTTCTTGGTGCCGTAGCTCCTGAAATCAATACGCTATTAGATCGTGATGGCTTAGCGACCGAGTTATGGAAGCCACGAGGCTTACCTTCTACTTACCTTGTCGACCCAGATGGGCAAATACAATATGTTGTGATTGGCGGTCAGGATTGGCAAAAAGAACACTATCAAACCTTTTTGCGACAGTTATCACCAGCTAAACTACACGATAAACCATAATCCTATTTACCTCTTATGCTAACAAGTGCAAACTAGCTAAGCTGTCACAGAACAGCATAAAATAATAAGATCTCTTAAAGGGATAAGAATAATGGAATCAAGGAATTGGCAGCGACGCCAAATCAAATTTGATGTTGAAATCCGTCTTTGGCACAAAGGTGGCGAACAAATTATCGCCTGCAAAACCCAAGATGTCAGTATGGGTGGCGCTTTGCTCTTAACAGAAGAATTGGGTTTCCCAAAACATCGATTACTTGAAATATCTTTCCCGGCATTACAACATTTACAACTAAAACAACCTGTCATAATTGCACGCGCTATTCGCAAACAGAGCAAAGGGCTTGCTGTACGTTTTAGTAAAGCAGATCGTGAAACCATTCGCGCAATGCATAAGATGTTACAGTGGCGAAGCTATTACCCTATCGAAACAAAACAACGCCGTTACTTAAATCCCGCAATACCAAAGAAGCTCAGCTAAGCTTTTTTATGTTTCATCAAAATTTTTTCGATTACTCGCGCAGCCGCAATAAAACCAAATGATGCGGTCACCATAGTTGAAGAGCCATAGGCAAAATTACAATCCATAGAAACACCATGAATACCTGGCTTTTCAAAACCAACCTTGCCACCTTCCTTTGGATAACGTGGCTGCTCTAAAGAATAGACACACTCAACACCAAAGTAACGTTGCGTATTACGTGTATAACCATATTGCCCACGTAAAAAAGAACGCACCTTTGCAGCTAAAGGATCATTGTGCGTCTTATTAAGATCTCTAATTTTAATCTGTGTCGGGTCAATCAAACCACCCGCGCCACCTGTTGTAATAACCGGGATTTTATTTCGCTTACAGTAATAAATAATACCTGACTTAAATTTAATGCTGTCAATCGCATCAATAACATAACTGTAGCCACGATCGAGATAGTCCGCTAAGGTTTCAAGCGTAATATAATCATCAATAATGGTTACATCACATTGAGGATTTATTGATTTCACTCTGGCTGCTAATACCTCGGACTTTTTCTGTTCCAAACTATCATCCGTGGCCTGTAGCTGACGATTAATGTTGCTTAGTGCAATTGTATCGTAATCAATCAGCGTCAGTTTACCGACACCGGTCCTTGCTAAGGCTTCAACCGCCCATGAGCCCACGCCACCTAACCCAATCACACAAACGTGCATCGCCTGAATGCAGCCTTGCTCGGCTTCACCATATAACCGCTGGATTCCACCGAATCTTTGTTGGTAATCTGATTCACTCATGGACTAATATAATGCCAGCACATCAATAGCATTTTGTGTTGTTTGAGCGGCAATCTCTTCAGCAGATTCGCCTCGCAACTCAACCAAGGTATCTAATACATCAATTAAGTATTCAGGGCTATTACGTCCGCCGTGATGCGCGGAAACCACCATATCTGGTGCGTCGGTTTCTAAAACAATTGCTTCAATTGGTAGATTTATTGCCAAACGATGAATTCGTTTAGCCTTTTCATAGGTCATGCTGCCGCCAAAGCCTAGCTTGAACCCCATGTCGATATATTTTTCAGCCTGCTGGTCACTGCCGCCATAGGCATGAACGATGCCACCTTTAATTTCAAACTTCTTAAGTGTTTTAATTATCCGGTCATGCGCCTTGCGCACATGAAGTATTACTGGCAAATCTGCCTGTTGCGCAATATCTAATTGGGCTTCAAAGAGTTTCTGCTGGCGTTTTCGATCTAGCTGTTTGTCATAGTAATCTAGGCCAATCTCTCCCACCGCAACAACTTGTTTGCGATGATCCTGTATCCATTTTTCTAATAATATAATATCGCTGTCTTTGTGCGAGGCGATAAACATCGGATGCAAACCCAATGCTGGATAAAGTCCCTTTTGCGTCTCGCAAAGCATTAATAATTGCAGCCACCCTGACTGTTTGATCGCGGGTACAACAATCTTATTAATGCCAAGTTCACGACAATGCTCAATAACCTCAGGCCTATCTTTGCTGAAGACGTCTTGATCAAGATGACAATGTGTATCAATTAACTGCATAGAATTATTATCACGTGCTAAATTAAATCAAACCAACTAATCGCATAGTAGCCAATCACAACAAAGATTGTGATTACTCCCCAGAAAGTCAACCACTGCTGTTTCCCGTAACGCCCCATAGCAATAAATATAAAAGCCATAATCAGTGTATAAGCAACGGTAATATCGCTAACACCATCTGTTAATGATTCTTCTTGCAGGTTATTAATATCCTGCCCTTCTCTATATCTCATACAATCACTTCTTTATTCATTGGCTATTAAGTAAATGCACATCGCGTTGTGGGAAAGGAATTGTAATATCATGCTGTTTAAATGCTTTCCAGATTGCCAAATTAATATCTGACTTCACACTACCGACACCGTCTTCAGGATCATCCAACCACAAACGTAATTCAAGATTGATACCACTGTCTCCAAACGCCAACATCCGCGTCTGTGGCTCAGGTTTAGTTAATACACGACTACTTACGGCACAGGCATCGATCATTAATTTCATGGCTTGTTCTGGGTCATCATCATAGCTGATTTGCACGGGTATCTTCACGCGCACATGTTTATCGCTATAACTCCAATTAACCACATCGGAGGTAATCAAATTTTCATTGGGGATTAATGTTTCAACTCCATCTCGATCGCGCACGACGATGTAACGAGCATGCATTGCAACGACCCAACCAAAACGTTCACCTATAGTAATGACGTCGCCAATTTTAATTGATCGATCAAACAACAATATAAATCCGCTGATGAAATTACTCGCGATACGTTGCAAGCCAAAACCAAGACCGACACCCAGAGCACCACCAAATACGGTTAATGTTGTTAGATCAATCCCTACACTATTCAGCGCAACCAAAATCGCAATGGTATACAGTAAAACCTTGCTGAGCTTACTCAAACCAACTTGCATACTGACACTGAGATATTCAGAACGTTTAGCGCGCTGCTCAATGTAGCGAGATAACCAACTTGCCGCCACCATAAAGACTGCTACAGCAAAGCCAAGCTGCAACACTGAAAGCATGGTTACCCTGTTTTCACCCAGAGTAATGCCAATCCCATCCAGCGTAGTTAGGACATCGGGTAACCAGCCAAGTATATGTAACGCTGCCGCACCCCAAATAAATGTGCCTATCAATCCTTCCCATGCACGTAAAGCAGGGCTTGGGCCAAAGGCGCGGCGCAAGGCATAAACAATCACGCGTATTGCGGCCAGTGATAATAATAGTGGGACTAATAAATCGAGTAAGGGGGTAATAATATTAAACTGAGACAGAATGCCAGCTGATATTTGTATTAGGATCGCCATTGCTAAGGGGAAAACTACTCTCACCGAGCCCCGCATTGCCATACGTCTAAAACCACGTTTCTCATTTACACCAATTTGGCGAACAATAAATAATTGCCAACGTCGATGTGCTAGCCAGCCCACTAAGCCACCAACAATAATACAACCTAATTGCCAGGCACCCGCAGGCGTTAGCATCACATTAAGCCAGTCTTGTAAAAACCTTAAAATACTATCACGCCATTCCATGTAACAAGATTACCGTATAAATTGTTAGAATTCTGTGACATAAGTATGCATTTTTCAATACGCTAATACCATATATACAAGTAGTATGGGTGTCTAAATAAGCATAAATCAGTTGTCTTAGCATATAATAGTCAACCCAAATGAATGGAATGAAATATGTCTGACGAACGCATTGAATTGAACAGTGAAGAATTGCGCCAAAAAATCAACCTTGAAACCGGCTCAATTGAATGGACTGAATT